>JAESFT010000051.1_pt1 | contig 245842 bp, 227 predicted proteins | sample 9269451 | NCBI WGS metagenome assembly JAESFT01 (sample SAMN14502557, study PRJNA617106) | algae metagenome | isolation source: Scytonema hyalinum WJT4-NPBG1 and co-occurring heterotrophs from well... | place: USA: Mojave Desert, Joshua Tree National Park, California | collected 2006-05-25
CGGACGAGCCTGCCGGGGTGAGCCGCGGGGGCGAGCGGGGGGGCGACTTTGGCCGCCAGGCCCCGATGGAGCGCCGCCCCGCCGCCGCGCCCAAATACGCCGACCTCGACGACGACATCCCGTTCTAGGCGCCAGAGCCACAGAACGGCTTTCGAAGCCCGCGCTTGAAGCGCGGGCTTTTTCTATTGACGGCGAGGCTCCAACGACCGGAGCCGCTACTCCTCCGCCTCCCCACCCGCCCTCGCCTGCCGCGCCCGTTCGGTGCGGCGCAGGATGCGGCGGCGCTCGGCGAGTTCGCCGCGATCGGCGCGCCACCAGCCGCGGGCCTGCCGCGCGGCCCAGTCCTCGCCCTCGCGCCGGGGCCGTGTCGCGGCGATCTCGCGGAAGGTCGGCAGGCGCCAGCGCGCCCACACATAGGCGGCGCCCTCCTCCCGCACATGCGGGTAGGCGACGGGCACGTCGGCGCGGCCGATGAGAGCGTCCCCGAACCCCTCGACCACCACGACGCCAAACTCGAACACCGCGACGGGTTCGCCGAGCGGCGGCAGATCGTCCCCCGGAACGGGATAGCGTCGCCGCCGGCGCTCCGCGGTAAGGGCCATGGCGGCGGGATCGCGGGGCGCGTCCTTCAGCTCTTCGCGCCGCCGGCGCCGGGCCTCCGGTTCGTTGCGCTCCGCCGCCTCCTCGATCGCGGGCCAGCAGGCGCGGAGCGCCTCGTAGGACCGGAACGGCACGCGCCAGACCCGCTCCTCCGGATCCCACCGGGCCCAGGGGATCGTGCGCATGATGTCCACCACCGTGCGCGAATACGGGGTCCGGATGGCGAGATCCTCTCCCACGATCAGGTAGCGGCTCTGGAGCGGATCGAACGTGAAGGCGTCGCGGCCCTTGGCGTCCGCGTGCCGGTCCATCGCGGCAAGCTCGCGGGAGAGCCAGGCGTCGAGGCGTTCGGCCGCCGTGGTGCCGGGCACGAACCAGCACGCCTCCTCCTCCCGCCAGCGGGCGCGGGGGAAGGTCTCGCGGAACCGCCCGACGAGCTCGCGGTCGTACGGAAACGCCACGAAGGCGCCGGGCTTCTCGCCGTCCTGCGGCGTCACGCGAAACGCGATCGACGGCTCCATGGGCTCCTCGGCTGCTCGGGAGGGGAATCCGCCAGCGGCACGCATCGTTCCCCCGCCGCCGGCCCTGGACCCACCCGCGGCTCGCCCTTAAGGTCGCGCCGTCCGCCCCCGAGCCCCCGCCAATGCCCTCCTCACCCATCCTCACCACGATCGGCGTCATGAGCGGCACCTCCATGGACGGCATCGACGTGTCCGTGGTGCGGACGGACGGCGAGGCCGAGGTCACAGCCGGTCCGGGGCGCACCTACCCCTACGAACCGGCCCTGCGGCAGCGGCTCCTCGACCTGCTGCGCGATCCCGCCCGAGCCCAGACGGATCCGCTGGAGGATCTCGAAGGCGCGGTAACGCGGGCCCATGCCGGCGCCGTTCAACGCTACATGGCAGAGACCGGGCTCAAGGCGGGAGCCGTCGCGCTCGCCGGCTTGCACGGGCAGACCGTCTATCACCGGCCGCAGCAGCTTTTCACGCGCCAGCTCCTCGATGGCCCCCTCGCCGCCCGGCTCCTTAAGATCGACGTCGTCGCCCGCTTCCGCCATGCCGATGTGGCGGCCGGCGGAGAGGGAGCGCCGTTCGCGCCCCTGTTCCACCGGGCCCTCGCATCCGGCCTCGACGGCCCTCTCATGGTGCTGAATCTCGGAGGCGTCGCGAACGTGACCTACATCGCGGGCGACACCGTGATCGCCTTCGACACCGGCCCGGCAAGCGCCCTCCTCGACGATTTCATGCTGCGCCGCCGGGGGCTCGCCTACGACGCGGACGGGGCGCTCGCCGCGTCCGGCCGCGCCGACCCTGCCCTCGTCGCGGCCTTCATGGACAACCCCTTCTTCGACCGTCCGGCACCGAAATCCCTCGACCGGCAGGACTTCCACGCCGGAGCCCAGGCCGTGGAGGGCCTGAACGACGCGGACGGCGCCGCGACCCTCGCGGCCTTCACGGTCGCCTCCGTGGCGGCCGCCCTGCGCCACGTGCCGGAGCCGGCCGCCCGTTGGCTCGTGACCGGAGGCGGACGGCGCAACGCCCACCTGATGAGCCGCCTAGGGCAGGCGCTTGGCGTTCCGGTCGACCCCGTGGAGGCGGTGGGCTGGGACGGGGATTTTCTCGAGGCGCAATGCTTCGGCTATCTCGCGGTGCGCAGCCTGCGCGGGCTGCCCTTAAGCCTGCCGACGACGACCGGCGTGCCCCATCCGATGCCCGGGGGAGACCTGTTCCGAGCCCGGTGATGGTCCGTTTCGGGCTCCCGTCCGCACCGCTGGACGCCCTCGCCGTCGGCCTCGGGCGCGCGGCCGTCCTGTGCACCGGATCATCGCTGCGCTTGCGAGCCCCCGCCGTTGGTGGTTCAGTGATTCTTTGAGGGAAACGCCGGAGACGCCATGAACGCTGCGACAAGGGCCGGCCGGCCGCCGGCGGCGTTGGGCTGCCGATGACCCTCACCGACCGCGCCTTCAAGCTGTTCGAGTTCCTGATCGTGGCGTGCCTTGCCGCCATGGTGGTCATGGTGTTCGGCAACGCGGCCCTGCGCAAACTCTCCGATACCGGCCTCGTGCTCTTCGGCGGCGGCATCGACGTGTCGGAGGAGATGTCGCGCATCCTCTTCGTGTGGCTCACCTTCATCGGCGCCGTGGTGGTGGCGCGGGAGAACGCGCATCTTGGGGTCGACACCCTCGTCGCACGCTTCGGCCCCCGCGGGCGCACGATGATGATGGTGATCTCCGACCTCTTCGTGATCCTGTGCTGCGCCGTATTCTTCTGGGGCACCTGGCGACAGTCGGGCCTCCACGTGAGCAACTTCGCGCCGATCACCGGCCTGTCGATGATCTGGGTCTACGGCGTCGGCTTCTTCGCGAGCATCGGCATTGGCGCCCTCGCCCTCGCCCGGGTCGTGCGCGCCCTCACGGGCCGCCTCGGGCCCCTGGAGCTGAAGCACTTCGCCGGCGAGTACGAGGACGATCCGGAGCATTCCGTGCGGATGAAGGCCGAATGACCGTCGCCATCTTCCTCGTCTCGCTGTGCGGCGCCATGGCGCTCGGCATGCCGGTCGCGTTCGCGCTCATCGTGTGCGGCCTCGCCCTCATGCTGCACATGGGCATCTTCGACAGCCAGATCGTGGCCCTGAAGCTGATCGAGGGCGCCGACAACTTCCAGCTCCTCGCGGTGCCGTTCTTCCTGCTCGCGGGCGAGCTCATGAATGCGGGCGGCCTCTCGAAGCGCATCGTGAACTTCGCGGTGTCGTTCGTCGGCCACATCCACGGCGGCCTCGGCTACGTGGCGATCTTCGCCTCCATCATCATGGCGTCGCTCTCGGGCTCGGCCGCCGCCGACACCGCCGCCATCGCGGCGATCCTCATCCCGATGATGCGCTCGGCGGGCTACAACGTGCCGCGCTCGGCCGGCCTCATCGCGTCGGGCGGCATCATCGCCCCGGTGATCCCGCCCTCCATCGGTTTCATCATCTTCGGCGTCGCCGCGAACGTCTCGATCACGCAGCTCTTCCTCGCCGGCATCTTCCCCGGCATCCTCATGGGCCTCGCCCTTGTGGTCGCCTGGGCCTGGGTGGTGCGGCGCGAGACGATCCAGACCTACCCGCGCCAGCCCTGGAGCGCCCGCCTCAAGGCCTTCCTCGACGGGTTCTTCGCCCTCCTGATGCCGGCCATCATCCTGGGCTGCATCAAGTTCGGCTGGGCGACGCCCACGGAAGCGGCGGTCTTCGCGGCGGTCTACGCCCTCTTCGTCGGGCTGTTCATCTACCGGGAGCTCAAATTCTCGCAGATCTACGGCGTGTTTCTGATGGCCGCCAAGACCACCGCGGCCGTGATGCTCCTCGTGGCGGCAGCCCTCATCTCGGCCTGGCTGATCACCCAGGCCAATATCCCGGCGGAGCTGGGCTCGCTTCTCGAGCCCCTGAAGGACAACCCGACGATCCTCCTTCTCGTCATGATGGTGATCGTGGTGATCGTCGGCACGGCCCTCGATTTTGCCCCGACGGTGCTCATCCTCACCCCGATCCTGATGCCGCTCGTGAAGGAAGCGGGCATCAACCCGGTCTATTTCGGGGTTTTGTTCATCATGAACAACGCGATCGGCCTCATCACGCCGCCGGTCGGAATCGTGCTTAACGTGGTGGCTGGCGTAGCGAAATTGCCCATGGGAGCGGTGATTCGGGGCGTGACTCCGTTCCTTTTGGCTCAAACCTTCGTCCTATTCCTGCTCGTCTTTCTGCCTCAATGGGTGCTGGCGCCCTTGAATTGGCTGCGGGATCGGGTGACGTTCGGGGAGATGCTACGGGCCATGGTGGGCCTGTAGGCCTCTGTCACCCATCGCCCCGGACGACGCGCAGCCGGTCCGCGGGCTTCAAAGCCAAGGCTGCGTCCATGGAGGAAACCATGACATTCCTGAAATCCGCGCTGGTCGCGGGCGTTGCCGTCGCGGCCCTGACGGGCGCCGCCCAGGCCCAGTTCACCGAGCGCACCATCCGCGTCTCGAACGGCATCAACGCCGATCACCCGGTCGGCAACGGCCTCACCAAGATGAACGCCTGCGTGGGCGAGAAGTCCGGCGGCAAGATGAAGCTCCAGGGCTTCTGGGGCGGCGCCCTCGGCGGCGACCTGCAGGCCACCCAGCAGCTGCGCTCGGGCACCCTCGAGATGGTGATCACCTCCTCGTCCCCGCTCGTCGGCATCCTGCCGGATCTCGGCGTGTTCGACCTGCCCTTCCTGTTCTCGAATGCGCAGGAAGCGGATGCGGTGCTCGACGGCTCCTTCGGCAAGTACATCGCCGACAAGCTGCCGGGCGTCGGCCTCGTGAACCTCGCCTACTGGGAGAACGGCTTCCGCAACCTCACCAATTCCCGCAAGCCGGTGGCGAAGGTGGAGGACTTCTCGGGCGTGAAGGTCCGGGTGATGCAGAACAACATCTTCCTCGACACCTTCAAGACCGTGGGCGCCAACGCGGTGCCGATGGCCTTCGGCGAGGTGTTCACCGCCCTCGAGACGAAGGCGATCGACGGCCAGGAGAACCCCTTCGTGACCATCGACACCTCGAAGTTCTTCGAGGTGCAGAAGTACCTGTCGATCACGAACCACGCCTACACGCCCTTCCTCGTGCTCTATTCCAAGCAGCTCTTCGACAAGCTCTCGGCCGAGGAGCAGAAGGCCCTGCAGGATTGCGCGGTGGTCGGCCGCGACGAGCAGCGCAAGGTCTCGCGCGAGTTGTCGGCGAAGTCCCTCGCCAAGCTCAAGCAGGAGGGCATGCAAGTGAACGAGCTCGCCCCCGCCGAGCAGGCGCGCCTGCGCGAGGCCGTGAAGCCCGTCTACGAGCGCCACTCGGAGACCATCGGCAAGGAAACCGTCGCCAAGGTGCAGGAAGCCCTGGCGCAGGTTCGCAAGCAGTAAGGTAGGCGGCCTCCCGCCTGTCGGCGGGAGGCCTCCCCTGTCCGCAAGCACGCTTCTCTTTCGCCTCCCGTTCGGCGGGACGACATCTCTTCGGCTCCATGAAGATCACCGCCATCGAAACCGTCCGCACGGCGGAACTGCCCAACATCCTGTGGGTGCACGTCCACACGGACGAAGGCCTCGTCGGCCTCGGCGAGACGTTCTTCGGGGCCGAGACCGTGGAGGCCTACCTTCACGAATACGCGGCGCCCCGCCTCATCGGGCAGGACCCGGGCCGCATCGACCGCATCGCGCGGGATCTCGTGGGCTATCTCGGCTTTCGCTCCACGGGCGCCGAGACGCGGGGCAACTCCGCGGTCGACATCGCCCTGTGGGACCTTCTCGGCAAGGCGCTCGGCCGGCCGGTGGTCGATCTTCTGGGCGGGCGCACGCGGGACTGGATCCGCACCTACAACACCTGCGCGGGCACCCACTACGTGCGCAAGGCCAATGCTCAGCGCGTCGAGAACTGGGGCATCGGCGAGCGCGCAGCGGAATACGACGACCTCAACGGTTTCCTCCACCGCGCCGACGAGCTGGCGCTGAGCCTTCTGGAGGAAGGCATCACGGCCATGAAGATCTGGCCCTTCGACATCGCCGCGGAAAGGACGAACGGCACCTACATCGCGCCCGGCGACCTCAAGAAGGCCCTCGAGCCTTTCGAGAAGATCCGCCGCGCGGTCGGGGACCGCATGGACGTGATGGTGGAGTTCCACTCCCTCTGGCAGCTGCTTCCGGCCATGCAGATCGCCAAGGCGCTTCAGCCCTACGGCACGTTCTGGCACGAGGACCCGATCCGGATGGATTCGCTCTCGAGCCTCAAGCGCTACGCCGAGGTGTCGCCGGCTCCGATCTGCGCCTCGGAGACGCTCGCCTCGCGCTGGGCGTTCCGCGACCTTCTCGAGACCGGGGTCGCGGGCGTCGTGATGCTCGATCTGTCCTGGTGCGGCGGGCTCTCGGAAGCCCGCAAGATCGCCGCGATGGCGGAGGCCTGGCACCTGCCCGTGGCGCCGCACGACTGCACGGGTCCCGTGGTGCTCACCGCCTCGACGCATCTCTCCCTCAATGCGCCGAACGCGCTGGTGCAGGAGAGCGTGCGCGCCTTCTACCGCACCTGGTATCGCGATCTCGTGACGGCCCTGCCGGAGGTGCGGGACGGGATGATCACGGTGCCGGAGGGGCCGGGCCTCGGCACCGAGCTGCACCCCGATCTCGACCGGCTTTTCACGGTGACGCGGCGGGTGTCGGACGCCCCTTAAGCGCCCTCACGCGGGCAGCTGCACCCGCTCGACGCCGCCCCGCACGCGCTCCACCTCCACGGCCGTCCCCGCCGCGGCCTGGGGCGAAACGCCGGTGGCGGCCTTGAGGCAGCACAGGACGCCCTCGCGCAGGGAGGCGACGTAGTAATCCGCGCCCACGATGGCGCGCAGCTTCTCGTCCTTCAGGATCTCGTCCTCCGCCGGCCACAGGCCCACGAGAACCGGCACCCCGGGCAGGCGCTGGCGCAGACGCCGCAGGAGGTAGCGCAGATGCGCGGGGGTGCCGCTGATCTCGAGATACGAGATGCACACCATCTGCACGCCCGTGACGTCGAGGCCCATGATGGCGGAACGCGACACGGATTGATGCGGGATCACCTGCGTGCCGAGCCCGTGCTTGCCGAGCAGCTGCGCCAGCATGGTGGCGGCGGCTTCGTCGAGGGGCCCGCGCCCGGCGAGGCACATGACGGCGCCGGGCTGGCGCCAGGCCTCCGGCAGGCTCTCGGGGGGCGGCACGTTCTCGGGAACCGCGGGCTGCTTGACGGCAGGCTTGTCGGCCCTGGGCGAGGCGACGGGATCGTCCTCCGTCTCCTTCGGCTCCGGCTCCACGTCGTCGTGGGGGCTGAGCTCCGAGACGAGGGCCTGGATGTTGCTCTTCACGCGCTCGAGCTGCGGACCGTTGAGAACGCCCCGGCTCGCATCGTTGGCGGCGAGCTGCAGGCCCTGAAGGGCGACCTCGTCGTAATAGGAGGTGAGGGAGCGCTCCTTCAGCAATTGCTCGGCATATTCCAGCGCCTCGTCGGGATCGCCCGCGAGCATCCGCTGGTAGAGGTTCTCCGCCGGCGTGAGCGCGGGCCGGTCGCCGAGGAGCACGTCGAGGAATTCGAGGCGCTCCACATGCCGGCCCAGCACGACGAGGCACAGGGTGAGCGGCGTCGCGAGGAGAAGGCCGATGGGTCCCCACAGCCAGGTCCAGAAGATGGCCGAGAGCACCACCGCGAAGGGCGAAAGGCCCGTGCTCTGACCGTAGACGAGAGGCTCGACCACATGGCCCATGAGGGGCTCCGAGATGAGGAAGAGCGTGAGCACCATGAGCGCCATGGACCAGCCCGTGGGGTCCACGGCGGCCGAGAACAGAACCGGCAGGGCGCCTGCGATGATGGAGCCGATATAGGGCACGAAGCGCATCAGCGCGGCGAAGATCCCCCATAGAAGCGGGCTCGGCACGCCGATGGCCCACAGCCCGAGCGCGATCACCACGCCGAAGGCGGCGTTGAGGCCGAGCTGGATGAGAAAGTAGCGCGAGAGGCGCCGCGCCGCGTCGTCCATCGCCACCGTCGTCCGGTGGAGATCGTTCGAGCCGAAGAGGCGGATCATGCGGTCGCGCAGGTCCTCCCGCTGCAGCAGGATGAAGATGAGCACCACGAACACGATGCCGACCGTGGCGAGGGGTTCGAGGAGCGGCAGCAGGACGTTGCGGGCAAGCTCCAGCGGCGTCGCATCCGGCTCGTGCACCTCCACGGGCAGCGGGCGCTGCTCGGGGGTCGCGGAGGGCGTCGCGGGCTGCGGCTCCTCGCGGGTCGCTTCCTCGATCTGCCGGCCCATGTTGCGCAGGAGGTCCGGCAGGCGACCGAGGGAGCCCTCGCGCAGTCCCTCGAGCTTCTGCCGCATGGTGGATTCATAGCGCGGCAGGTCGGCCGCCAGCCCCCCGAGCTGGAGGCCGATGATGCCGCCGAGGCTCAGAACGATCCCGAGCGCCACGAGCACCGCGAGGATCACCGCCGGAATGCGCGGCAGGCGCCAGCGCCGGAGCAGGTCCACGAAGGGCGCGATCACGAAGGCGAGCAGCACCGAGAGGACGATGGGGATGAACACGTCCCGGCCGACATAGAGCCCGCCCAGCACCGCCACCGCAACGGCGAGGGTCATCAGGCCGGCAAGGCTCGGCGTCCCGGCGGGCTGCACTTCGTTCTGACGCGGGGCGGGCGCGGGGCTGTCCGACATGGATCCTTCCAGGTGCCTCGCCGGGACGCGTCCCGGCCCTGCAATAACGCCGCAGGGGGAGGAACGATCCTTGGCCGTAGGGCGGGCCGCCCTCCCGCTGGGGCTCTTTGTCCCGCTGCGGCGGGGGGAACCCGCCCCCATCTCCGGCTCTTGGAAACCCTTTCGGGCCTCCCGGCCTCAGACAACCCTCCATGCCCCTCACCCGACGAACGCTCATGACGGGAGCCGCCCTGGCGTCGCTTGCGCCCGCCAGGGCCCAAGATGCGAGACGAGCCATGCAACCAGAACGCCAGGCCTTCACGAGCGGCGGCGCCGCGATCGCGGTGGACGCCTTCGGCAGCGGCGGCACGGACAAGCGCCCGGCCGTGATCATGCTGCACGGCGCCGACGGGCTTCACGGCAACACCCAGTACCGCGCGGGCGCCGCCGCCATGGCGGCGGCCGGCTACCGGGTGTTCCTGGTGCATTATCTCGACCGCACGGGCGAACGCCGCGCCTCTTTCGCCACCCTGTTCCAGAACTTCGTGCCCTGGATGAGCGCCGTCAGGGACGCGGTGGCCCACGTGGCCGCGCAGCCCGGCGTCGATGCGAACCGCATCGGCATCGTCGGCGTATCGCTGGGCGCGGCGCTTGGCCTTGCGGTGGCGGGCTCGGAGAAGCGCGTGCGCGTGCTCGTCGACTATTTCGGCCCCCTGCCCCAGGGCGCCATCGCGAGCGGCGCGCGCCTGCCCCCGACCCTGGTTCTGCACGGGGAGGCGGACCCGATCGTGCCTGTGGCGAACGCCTACGCGATCGAGAACCTCCTGAAGCAGCAGGGCGTCCCCCACGAGGTGAAGGTGTATCCGGGCCAGGGCCACGGCTTTCGCGGCGCGGCGGAGGCGGATGCGACCGTGCGGGCGCTCGCCTTCCTCGACCGGCATCTCGGCGTGCGCCGGCAGAGCGACGCCGCCCCCTTCCGCGAGGGCGCCCGCGCCGGGTAAGGTGCCCCTCTCCATCAGAAGGCGACTCCCATGACGCAAGCGCCCGCTCCGCTCACCGGCAACCCCTTCGGCGAGGATTGGACCACGCCGTTCGGCCTGCCGCCCTTCGAGGCGATCCGGCCGGAGCACTTCCGGCCGGCCTTCGACGTGGCGCTTGCGGTCCAGCGGGAGGAGATGGACCGCATCGCCGGCGATGCGGCCTCCCCCACCTTCGCGAACACCGTCGAGGCGATGGAGCGCAGCGGGCGTCTGATGAAGCGCGTCGGCGGCGTGTTCTTCAACCTGTCGGGATCCAACACCAACGACGCCCTGCAGGCCGTCGAGCGCGAGATGGCGCCGGTGCTCGCCAAGCACCGCAACGCGATCTTCATGAACGAGGCCCTGTTTCGTCGGGTGGACGATCTCCACACCCGACGCGACAGCCTCGGCCTCACCCCGGAGCAGGCCCGCGTTCTCGACCGCTACCACATGATCTTCGTGCGGGCCGGGGCGCGGCTCGCGGGCGACGCGAAGGCGAGGCTCGCCGCCATCACGGAACGGCTCGCGAGCCTCGGGACCCAGTTCTCCCAGAACGTGCTTGCGGACGAGAAAGCCTATACCCTCGTTCTCGACGGCGAGGCGGATCTCGACGGGCTGCCGGCCTTCCTGCGCGAGGCGGCCGCGAAGGCCGCCGAGGAGCGCGGGCTCGCGGGCCGGCACGTCATCACGCTCGCGCGCTCCAGCATCGAGCCGTTCCTCACCTTCTCGTCCCGGCGGGACCTACGCGAGCGGGCGTTCAAGGCCTGGACGAGCCGGGGCGATACCGGCGGCCCCACCGACAACAAGGCCATCATCGCCGAGATGGTGGCGCTCCGCGCCGAGCGCGCGCGACTTCTGGGCTACGAGACCTTCGCCGATTTCAAGCTCGCCGACACCATGGCGAAGACGCCGGACAACGTGCTCGCGCTCCTGAACGAGGTCTGGTCCCCCGCACGCCGGCGCGCCGCCGAGGAGCGGGACGACCTGCAGGCGCTGGCGAGGGCCCGCGGCGACGATGCCGCCATCGAGCCCTGGGACTGGCGCTATTACGCCGAAGGCGTGCGCCAGGAGCGGCACGATCTCGACGAGGCGACGATCAAGCCGTACTTCCAGCTCACCCGCATGATCGACGCGGCCTTCGAGACGGCGCACCGGCTCTTCGGCCTCTCCTTCACCGAACTCCACGACGTGCCGCGCTACCACCCCGACATCCGCGTCTGGCAGGTGACGGGCGCGGACGGCGCGCATTTGGGCGTGTTCATCGGCGACTACTTCGCCAGGAGTTCGAAGCGAAGCGGGGCCTGGATGAGTTCGTTCCGCGGCCAGGAGCGCCTCACGGGAGAGATCCGCCCCGTCATCGTCAACGTCATGAACTTCTCGAAGGGCGAGCCGGCGCTCCTGAGCTTCGACGACGCCCGCACCCTCTTTCACGAGTTCGGCCATGCCCTGCACGGCATGCTCTCCGACGTCACCTATCCGCTGCTCGCGGGCACGGGCGTGTCGACGGATTTCGTCGAACTGCCCTCGCAGCTCTACGAGCACTGGCTCTCGCAGCCCGCCATCCTGCGGCGCTACGCAACCCATCACGAGACCGGCGAGCCCATTCCCGAAGCCCTGCTCCAGCGCCTCATGGACGCCCGCAACTTCAACCAGGGCTTCGCGACGGTGGAGTACCTCGCCTCCGCCTTCGTCGACATCGACCTCCACCGCCTGACGACCGCGGAGGGCATCGACGTCGCAGCCTTCGAGCGGCAATCCCTCGAGCGCATCGGCATGCCGCACGAGATCGTCATGCGGCACCGCACGCCGCATTTCACCCATGTCTTCTCGGGGGACGGGTACAGCTCCGGCTATTACAGCTATCTGTGGTCCGAAGTTCTGGACGCGGATGCGTTCACGGCTTTCGAGGAGACCGGCGACGTGTTCGACGCCGGCCTCGCCGACAGGCTCAAGCGCTTCATCTACGCGGCCGGCAACCTGCGCGATCCGGCGGAAGCCTACACCGCCTTCCGCGGCCGGCTGCCGACGCCCGAGGCGCTGCTCCTGAAGCGCGGATTGACACGAAAGCGGGCCGCCTGACGCCACGGCATCCCCTCCCGCAGGCCGGGGCCCTCCCCTTCATCCAAGGCTCCCGCCGTTGAGGCGGCGTTAAAGCTTGTCGCTTAAGGTTGCGCCTGGCGCAGGCCTCACCGTGCTGCCGCGCGTCGAGAGGACCTGTCCGCTTGCCTGCCGTCGACGAAGCCGAGAGAGCGCCGCGGATACGGCTACGCCGTATGCCCTTCGATCGGCTCGTCTGGACGGCCGTTCTGACGATCGCCGTCGGTCTCGTCGTCATCACCCTCTGGACGGGCTGGCAATCCCGGGAGCGGGTCATCGAGGCCGCCAAGGCCGCAACCCGCAACGCCGCCGAGATCCTCAACCAGCATGCCGCCCGCACGATCGGATCGGTCGATCTCGTGCTGCGGGTGGCGGCCAACCGCTCGAGCGCCCAGTTGCGCGACGGCGACGCCGGCGAGACGCTGCAGCTCCTGGCGGATCTGTTGAAGGACGTTCCCTATCTCCAAGGCGTCCAAGTCTACGACGCCGGCACGGGCGCCGCCCAGGTGACGACGTCCCGGGCGCCGGATGCCCTCGCGCCGGCCGTCCGGGCGGCGGTGGAACGCCATCGGCAGAGCGACAGTCACGAACTCCGCATCGGCGATCCCGTCTGGAACGAGGCCGGCCGGCACTGGATGCTCACCATGAGCCGTCGGCTCTCGGGCGAAGGCCACCCGAACCGGTTCATCGCGGTCGCTCTCGTCAAGCTGGGCGAGATCCAGGCCTTCTACGACAGCATCGCCACGGGCCCCGACGATTCCATCGTGCTCTATCGCAGCGACGGCGTCCTCCTGGCGCAGCACCCCCTAAACCCGGCCGATCTGGGCCGCGACCTGTCCGCCTCGCCGCTCTTCACCGAGCACCTCCCCAGCGCGCCCCCGGGGACCTACCAGACCGTGTCCGAGGCCCGCGGAGCGACGCACATCGTGAGCTACGCGCGGCTCCCCGGGCTCCCCCTCGTCATGGTGGCGACGCTCAACCAGGACGAGGCTCTCGCCGAGTGGCGGCGCAACGCGCTGCGCAACCTCGCCCTGTCGGCCCTGACGATCCTGCTGGTGCTGGGTCTCGGCGGCCTCGTCGGGCGCGAGGTCCGGCGCCGGGATGCGGCCGAAGCGGAGCTCAAGCGTCAGACGGCGCTCGTCCAGGCGACCCTCGAGAACATGGATCAGGGCCTCCTGATGTTCGACGCCGACGAGCGGATCCGGGTCCACAACCGGCGGGTCGCCGATCTGCTCGACATCCCCGCGCATGTCTTCGCCGGCGCGACCTTCCGGGACATCCGCCAGTACCAGCTCGACAACGACGAATTCGCGAACAGCGACCCCAAATTCAAGACATGGGTGAGCGAGGGGGGCGTCGCGGGGATGCGGCACACCTACGAGCGCGTCCGCCCCAACGGCACGGTGCTCGAGATCCGCACGGTGCCGCTCGCCGATGGCGGCGCGGTGCGCACCTTCACGGACATCACGAGCCGGAAGACGGCGGAGATCGCCCTCGAGGAGGCCAAGGGCCTCGCGGAGGCCGCGCGCTCCCATGCCGAGCGCGTCAGCCAGGCGAAATCCGAGTTCCTGGCCTCCATGAGCCACGAGATCAGGACGCCCCTCAACAGCATCCTGGGCTTCACCGACCTCCTGCTCCATTCGGGCGACCTGCCGCCCGACAAGCAGCGCTATTCCGAGCGCATCCGCTCCGCGGGCCTCGCGCTCCTCACGGTCGTGGACGACATCCTGGACTTCTCGAAGATCGAGGCGGGCCGGGTCGAGCTCGAGCCGGCGCCCTTCCGGCTCGCGGCCCTCATCGACAACAGCGTGTCGATCATCAAGGGCACGGCGGCGGGCAAGAAGCTCGCCGTCGATGTCACCCTCGACCGGGACCTTCCCGACTGGATCCTGGCCGACGAGGCGCGCCTGCGCCAGGTGATCCTCAACCTCCTGAACAACGCCGTGAAGTTCACGCCCCGGGGCTCCGTGACCCTCACGGTGGGCCAGGATACGCCGGAGGGCCCGCGGCGGCGCCTTCGGTTCAGCGTGACGGATACGGGGATCGGGATCCCCAAGGACAAGCAGGGCCGCCTGTTCCAACGCTTCTCCCAGGTCGACGGCTCCATCCGCCGCGAGTTCGGCGGCACGGGCCTGGGCCTTGCCATCTGCAAGCGCCTCGTCGAACTCATGGGCGGCCAGATCGGCGTCACCAGCGAGCCCGGCGTCGGTTCGACCTTCTGGTTCACGGTCGCGTGCGAGACGACGGAGGCGCCCGCCGTGGAGGCGGCGGGACCCGCGGCCTACGGCTTCGACGCCCTGCGCACGGGACGCATTCTCCTCGTCGAGGACATCGAGGCGAACCAGGAGATCGCCCGGGCGGTTCTCGAAGGCGCCGGCCACAGCGTCGAGGTCGCGGGCGACGGCTTCGAGGCCTTGCGCGCCCTGCGGACGAGGGAGTACGATCTCGTCCTCATGGACGTGCAGATGCCCGGCATGGATGGCCTGACCGCCACCCGCCGCATCCGCGAATTACCGGGGCCGGTGCGCAACATCCCCATCATCGCCATGACGGCCAACGTCCTGCCGGAGCAGGTGGCCGAGTTCAGGGCCTGCGGGATGAACGACCACATCGGCAAGCCCTTTCAACGCAAGGATCTTTACGCGATGATCGACCGCTGGCTGCCCGAATTCATGGTGGTCGAAACGGTGCCGGCCGCAAGCCTTGCGCCGGCGGCAACCGCCACCCTCGACCGTGAGGTCTACGAGGATCTGGCCGGCCTTCTCGGGCCCGAGAAGCTGAGCGACCACCTGGCGAAGCTCGAGGCCCGGCTCCTCGCGAGCCTCCAGACCGCAGCCGCCGCCGACATGCCGGCCCTGGCGCAGCAAGCCCACAGCCTCATCTCGCAGGCCGGCATGCTTGGCTTCACGACCTTGAGCGACGTGTGCCGCGATCTCGAGACGGCCTGCATCGAAGGGGCCGCCATCACCGACCTCCTCGCCCGCGCGCGAGCCGCGCGGGACGCGGCCTTGCAGGAAATCGGGGCGCTCAGGGGTTCGGCCGCGCAGAGCGCCGCCTGAGAGGCGTCAGCGGTCGCGGGCTTTCGAATCCGTCTGCGGCTGAGCCGGCTCACCCGCCTTCCCGCCCTTCGGCTCAGGCTCGCCCTCCCGGCGCAGAACCGAGCGCAGGAAGGCAAGGCCCTTCCGGTCGGTCTTCAGCGCTTTGGCGTCGAGCACGGGCATGGCCGGCGAACCTCCTGTCCGAGGAGAGATGACCCCGGATACCGTGAGGGACAACGGGCCGGCGACTCGACAAGTTCCCGCAGGCTGCCCTGGCGGGTTCATGCTCCCGCATTTGTGAAACGCAGTTCGCTCACCTGCCGCGACACCTCGCCCGGGCGCAGGATCGAGGGCGGGAAATGGCTCCGGTTGGGGCCGTCCGGGAAGCGCTGCGGTTCGAGGCACAGCCCGGCGCGCGCGCCGTACCGCGCCCCGTCGAGACCCGGCACCGGAATCGCGAGGAGGTGCCCGTCGTAGAACTGGATTCCGGGCTCGGTGGTCCACAATTCCATCGAGACCCCGCTCCGTCGCGACGCAAGGCTCGCCGCGTGCGACAGGCGATGGGGCTCGTGCCGCAGGACGTAGTTGATGTCGTAGGTAGTGCGGCAGGTCATGAGCTGCGCGGCGCCGATGGGGCGCAGGCTGCGGAAATCGTAATCGGTGCCCTCGACCCGCGTCACCTCGCCGGTGGGGATGAGCTCGCGGTCCGTCGGGGTGACGTGATCGCCGGCGATCATGAGATGGTGCGAGCAGATGTCGGGCGTGCCGTCGAGGTTGAAGTAGCTGTGGGTCGTCAGATTGACGGGCGTCGGCCGGTCGCACACGGCTTCGAGTTCGATCCGCAGCGTACCGGGCCCGACGAGCCGGTAGGTGCAGGTGGCGACGAGCCGCCCCGGATAGCCCATGTCCCCGTCCGGCGAGACGAGCGCGAGCGTCGCGCTGTCCTCCCGGTGGTCGACGAGGGACCAGACCCGCGTGCCGAACCCCGCCGGGCCGCCGTGGAGAGCGTGGCGCCCCTCGTTGGGCGTCACCGTGACGGTGTCGCCGTCGAGGTTGAACCGGGCGCCGCCGATGCGGTTCGCGTAGCGGCCCACCACGGCCCCGAAATAGGGCGAGTGGGCGACGTAATCCTCGACGCTGTTGAGGCCGAGCACCACCCGCTGCAGGCCGGACGGCGTCGGGACGCGCAGGTCGCGGATCACCGCGCCCCAGGTGATGATCTTGGCCTCGGTGCCGTCTGCGCCCGTGAGGGTCACCTGGAGGACGTCGTCGCCTCCGTGGCTCCCGAACCGTTCCACCGCCACCCCGATCACCCCGCGAAGATGTTGGCCTGGAGTCCGCGCACGCCGGCCTCGACCTGGAAGACGTGGCCCGCCATCGGGTCGATCCCGGGGTCGCGGCCGATGGCGGCCGTCGTGATGTAGAGGGTCGAGAGATCGGGCCCGCCGAAGGCGCATTTGGTCACCTGGGCCGTCGGCACCGGCACCACGCGCTCGATGGACCCGTCCGGCGCGAAGCGGCTGATCCGGGAGCCGCCCCAATGGCACACCCACAGGTGCCCCTCCACGTCGACCGCCATGCCGTCCGGGTGGCCCCAGCCCTCCTCGAAGCGCACGAAGCGGCGCGGCTCGCCGGGCACGCCGTCGGTGAGATCATGCGCGTAGATCATGCCGCCGCGCGTATCGGTCGTGTAGAGCGTCTGCCCGTCATGGCTCACGGCGGGGCCGTTGGTGACGCCGAAGCTCCCGCCGAACGAGGTAAGCTCGCGCCCGTCAAAGCGCCAGAAGGTGCCGGACCCGTCACCCTCCTCGTCGTCCATGGTCCCGAAATAGATCTGCCCGCCCGGGCCCACGATGCCGTCGTTGATCCGGTTCGTCGGCTTGTCGGGTTCGGGCGAGGCGAGCGGCTGCGTCTCGCCGCCGAAGAGGTGCACCCGCACGAGGCCCGATTTGAACCCCGCCACGACGATGTCTGGGTCGTTCGTGAGCGCGACGAAGCCCACCCGCTCCGGCATGGCGAACCGGGCGTGCTTGCCGGTCCCGGGATGGTAGTGATGGACGGCCGGGTTCTTGATGTCGACGAAGAGCAGGGTCTCGTTGCGGTGATCCCAGAGCGCGCCCTCGCCGAGAACGCAGGAGCTGGCCACCGCCACGTGCGGCGTCTCGGCGTGAACCACGGGGTTCGTCATGGGGGTCTCCAGGCTGGTTTGCGTGTCGGCTCGCCCTGCGGGCGCTAACTCCGGGGGCGGATATCGGGTTCAATCGCGCGGCGCCAAGGCCGAGGACGCATCGAGGCCCGCCGCCAGCCGGACGAGGGAAAGATCCGCCCCCGCCGGCCCGATGAACGACAGTCCGAGGGGCGCCCCGAGCCTCGAGGCGAGCGGCGCCGTGACCTGCGGAAAGCCGCTGAGGCCCGCGATGCACAGGACGTTCAGCGCCCGGTTGCGGTAGCTGTCGAGCGCCTCCTCGGGCTCCGCCACGAGCGGCGCCACGTCCGGCATGGTCGGCAGGACGAGGACCCCGTCCGGGCCGAGGAGGCCGCGCAGGCGCTCGCGGAAGCGCTCGCGCACCGCCTGCCCGTTCGCGACCTGGGCATCCGTGACGGCCCGGCCGAAGGCGAAGCGCTCGGCGACCCCTGGCCCCAGGGGCGGGCGCAGGCGTTCGATCATCGCCCCGAAGCTCTCCCACGCCTCCCGGCCCTGGATGTGGCGGAACCCCCAGTAGAGCGCTTCGAAACCCTCGGGCGCGGCCTCGTGGTCCTCCGCCTGCCCGAGGGCGGCTTCGACCCGCTCCAGGACCGGCGCGAGGGCGGCCCGGACCGCCTGATCCACCATTGCGAAGGCGTCCGCGGCCAGGATGAGGCGGGGGCGCTCCGGCAGGGGCGCCGGATCCTCGCCCAGCACCACCTCGGCGGCCCGAGCGAAGGCGGCGGCGTTCCTGGCGAAGAAGCCCGCCGTGTCGAGGGACGGCGCGAGCGCAAGACAACCCTCAAGGCTCACCCGGCCGTGCGTCGGGCGCAGGCCATAGAGGCCGCAATGGCTCGCCGGGGCCCGCACGGAGCCGCCCGTATCCGTTCCGAGCGCGACGTCGCACAGCCCGTTCGACACCGCGGCGGCGGAACCCGAGGAGGAGCCGCCGGGAATGCGGTCGGGCGCCGCTCCGTTCACGGGCGTGCCGAAATGGGCGTTCTTGCCGTTGAGCGAGAAGGCGAGCTCGTCCGACACCGTCTTGCCCACGAACCTTGCACCGGCCTCCGCCATCCGCTGCACCAGAGGAGCGGTCCCGGTCTTCACCCCGGACAGGGCGAGGAGCGTCGGGGAGCCTCCGCTGGTCGGATAGCCCGCGACGTCGAACAGGTCCTTGACGGCGAAGGTCAGGCCCGCCAGCGGGCCGCTCTCCCCGCCCGGCAGCGGGACGGGCGGATAGGGCATGAAGGCGCGGGCGGGATCGGCATCGAGGAGCATCGGGGGTCCGGGGTTGGAACGCGGGGCAGGTTTGCTCGTTAGCCGGCGAGGCAGGGAACCGTTCCCCTTTTCGTAAAGCGCCCCCGTGCCAAGGCCAAGCTTTTGCGCTATGGGCAGCGGGCGGATGACGCCCGCGGAGGATGCCCTACATCCCGCCGGGCGCCTCCCGGCCCGAAAGCACAACGGACGAGACCCGATGCCTGTTTCGACCTTCACCCGCCGTCTGACCCTGGCCTTGAGCCTTGCCGCGCTTCTCGGCGGCGGGGGAGCGCACGCGCAGCAGAACGCCCCGGTGAAGATCGGCGAGCTCAACTCCTATGCCCGCTGGGCGGCGTTCACGGTGCCCTACCGCAACGGCTGGCAGCTGGCGCTCGACGAGGTCAACGCCCGCGGCGGCGTTCTCGGGGGCCGCAGGATCGAGATCGTCTCGCGGGACGACGGCGCCACCACCGGGGACGCGACGCGCGTCGCCGAAGAGCTCGTGACCCGCGAGAACGTGTCGTTCCTGTTCGGCTCGTTTCTGTCGAATGTGGGCGTCGCCATGGCGGACTACGCCAACCAGAAGAAGATCCTCTATCTCGCCGCAGAGCCCCTCACGGACGCGGTGACGATGCAGCAGGGCAACCGCTACACCTTCCGCATCCGCCCCAACAACTTCATGCAGGTGGGCATGCTGGTGGAGCAGGCGAAGGCCTCGGGCGCCAAGCGCTGGGCCATCGTGGCGCCGAACTACGAATACGGCCAGTCCGCCGCCGAGGTGTTCAAACGCCTCCTGAAGGAGAAGATCCCGGGCGCCGAGATCGTGGCCGAGCAGTACCCGGCGCTCGGCAAGATCGAGGCGGGCTCGACCGTCTCGGCCATCGACCAGGCGCGGCCCGACGGCATCTTCAACGTGCTCTTCGGGGCCGACCTCACCCAGTTCGTGCGCGAGGGCAACACCCGCGGCCTGTTCGAGAAGCGAACCGTGCTGTCCCTGCTCACCGGCGAGCCCGAATGGCTCCTGCCCCTCAAGGACGAGGTGCCGGTGGGCTGGACCGTCACGGGCTACCCGTGGGACCAGATCACTGAGCCCAAGCACAAGGCCTTCGTCGACGCCTACCGGGCCAAGTTCAACGACACCCCGCGCCTCGGCTCGCTTCTGGGCTACATGATCGTCTACATGATCCGGGACACCATCGAGCGGGCGGGCTCCACCGAGACCGAGGCGCTCATCAAGGCCTTCGAGGATGCCAAATTCGACACGGTGATCGGCCCCGTCACAATGCGGGGCATCGACAACCAGTCCACCATGGGCGCCTGGGTCGGCAAGCTCGTGCTCAAGGGCGCCAGCGGCGGCATGACGGAGTGGCGCTACCTCGACGGCCCCGCCTTCATGCATCCGGAAGCCGAGGTAAAGGCCGCACGCAAGGATTGACGGCGTTGAGCCGGATGCCAGCGCGCCTGCGCGGCTTTTCTCCCCCTAAGAGGCGAGCCGCGGACGCGCTTCCGCCCCTCCCTCCCCTCAGGGGGGAGGAAAGTCGACGAGCGTCACGCCTCCTGGAGACTGCCGCTGTCGCGGCATACCCCACCGGCCCGCTTCGCGGGCTGCCCCCTCCCCTGAGGGGAGGGAGGCCCACGTCCACGCTCCGCGCCCTCCCTCCCGCCGGGGGCGTCTGACATGGATCCCGCCTTCCTCGCAGTCCAGGCGCTCAACGGGCTGGCCAGCGCCTCCTCGCTCTTCATCACCGCCTGCGGGCTCACCATCGTTTTCGGCGTCACGCGGATCGTGAACTTCGCGCACGGCTCCCTCTACATGCTGGGAGCCTACATCGCCGCGACCCTCGTGCCGCGGCTCCTCGAATGGCAGTTCGGCGCCGTCACCTTTTGGGCGGGCATTCTCCTTGCCGCCCTCGCGGTCGGCGTCATCGGCGTCCTCCTCGAAGTGCTGCTCCTGAGGCGCATCTACCGGGTGCCGGAGCTCTTCCAGCTGCTCGCCACCTTCGGGGTCGTGCTGGTGATCCAGGACCTCGTGGTGCAGGCCTTCGGCCCCGAGGACATCCTCGGGCCGCGCGCGCCGGGCCTGCGCGCGCCGGTCGAGATCCTCGGGCGGCGCTTTCCGTCCTACGAACTCGTGCTGATCGCCGCCGGCCCCCTGGTGCTCGGCCTCGTCTGGCTCATCTTGCGCAAGACCCGCTTCGGCGTGCTCGTGCGGGCGGCGACGCAGGACCGCGAGATGGTGGCGGCGCTCGGCGTCAACCAGGCGGTGCTCTTCACCGGCACGCTCTTCCTCGGCGCGTTCCTCGCCGGCCTCGGCGGCGCGCTCCAGATCCCCCGCGTGCCCGCCAATACGGGCATGGATCTTTCCGTCATCGCCGAGGCCTTCGTGGTCACGGTGGTGGGCGGCATGGGCAGCGTGCCGGGGGCGTTCCTTGCCGCCCTCATCATCGGGCAGCTGCAGGCATTCGGGATCCTGATCTTCCCCAAAAGCACCCTCGTCGTCGTGTTCCTGCTGATGGCGGTGGTGCTCGTCGTGCGGCCCTACGGCCTGTTCGGCCGCCCCGAAACGGTGGGCGGCGCCCATGCGGTAGGGCTGGCGAGCCGGCCGCGCTCCGTGCCGCTCTGGCTCGCGGCCGCGGTGGCGGCTTTCCTGGCGCTCCTGCCCCTCGTCGGCGACGCCTACGTGCTGAAGGTCGGCATCGAGGTTCTGGTGTTCGCGCTCTTCGCCTTCAGCCTGCAGATCCTCATCGGCGTCGGCGGCCTCGTGAGCTTCGGGCATGCGGCCTATTTCGGGCTCGGCGCCTATGGGGCCGCGCTCGCGGTGAAATGGCTCGGCGCGCCGATGGAGGCGGCCCTGCCGCTCGCCCCGCTCTTTGCGGGCCTCGGCGCCGCGCTCTTCGGCGCCTTCATCGTGCGCCTGTCGGGCATTTACCTTGCCATGCTCACCCTGGCGGCCGCGCAGATCCTGTTCGCGGTCGCGTTCCAGTGGGTGGAGGTCACGGGCGGCGACAACGGCATCGTGGGCGTCTGGCCCGCCGCCTGGGCGGCGCCGCGGGAGGCCTACTACCTCTTCACCCTCGCCCTCGTCGCGGCGGCGGTCTGGCTTCTCATGCGGGTCGTGGACGCTCCCTTCGGCTATGCCCTGCGCGCCGCCCGCGATTCGGAAACCCGGGCCGACGCCATCGGGCTTGGCGTGCGCCGGCACCGCTGGCTCGCCTTCACCCTCGCGGGCGCGGCGGCCGGGCTTGCGGGCGGGCTTTACGTGTTCTCCCGCGGCTCCGTCGACCCGACGGTGCTCGGCATTCCGACCTCGGTCGACGCTCTCACCATGCTGCTGATGGGCGGCATCGGCACCCTCACGGGGCCGCTCGCGGGCGCGGCTTTCCTTCATGTGCTGCGCGACCAGATCATGCCCCTCACGGAGCTGTGGCGGCTCATGCTGGGGCTCAGCATCATCGCCATCGTGCTGCTCTTTCCCCGCGGCCTCGTCGGCACGGTCGCGGCCTGGCGCGGGGACCGGGCATGAGCCTGCTGTCCGTCCGCGACCTGTGCAAGGCTTTCGGCGGTGTGACGGCGGCGCGGGATGTGTCGTTCACGGTCGAGCGCGGCGAGATGGTCGCGATCATCGGGCCCAACGGGGCCGGCAAATCCACGGTCTTCAACATGATCGGCGGCCAGCTCTCGCCCGACGGCGGCAGCGTCTCCCTGGCGGGCCGGGACATCACCCGACTCACGCCCCGCGAGCGCTTCCGCCGCGGCGTCGGACGCACCTTCCAGGTGGCGCAGACCTTCCCGTCCATGAGCGTCGTCGAGAACGTGCAGATGGCCCTCGTCAGCGCGGCGGGCGAGGCCTTCGGCCTATGGCGGCCCCTGCGCGAGCGCCACCGCGAGGAGGCCCTGCGGCTCCTTCGCGAGGTCGGCATGGCCGACGCCGCGGACCGGCCGGGCTCGACCCTCGCCTACGGGGACGTGAAGCGGGTGGAGCTCGCCATCGCGCTTGCGGGCCGCCCGGCCCTCCTCCTCATGGACGAGCCCACCGCCGGCATGGCGCCCCGCGAGCGGGCGGCGCTCATGGACCTCACCGAGGCCTTGGCGGCGAGCCAGGGGATCGGGGTGCTCTTCACCGAGCACGACATGGACGTGGTGTTCGGCCATGCGCGGCGGGTGCTCGTGCTCATGCGGGGCGAGATCATCGCGGCCGGCTCCCCCGCCGAGGTGCGCGCCGACCCCAAGGTCCGCCAGGCCTATCTCGGCGACGACCATGCCCTTGCGTCCGCGCCCGCGGGGGCCGCATGAGCGAGGCGCTCCTCACCGTCCGGGGCCTCACCGCGTCCTACGGGCGGGCGCAGGTCCTGTTCGGCGTCTCCCTCGACCTGCGGGCCGGCGAGGTGGTGGCCCTCGTCGGCCGCAACGGGGCGGGGAAATCCACGACCCTGAAAGCGATCCTCGGCCTCGTTCCGCCCCGGGCCGAGACCCTGGCCTTCCGGGACCGCTCGCTCCTCGGCCTTGCCCCCTTCCGGGTCGCCCGTCTCGGCCTCGGCTACGTGCCGGAGGACCGGCGGGTGTTCACGGACCTCACCGTGGACGAGAACCTGGAGGTCGGCCGCCAGGCGGCCCGGGGCGCCCGGTCCCCCTGGACGCCGGAGCGCCTGTTCGGCCTCTTCCCGAACCTCGCCGAGATGCGGGGGCGCCCCGGCAGCCAGATGTCGGGGGGCGAGCAGCAGATGCTCTCCATCGCCCGCACCCTCATGGGCAACCCCGACGCCATCCTGCTCGACGAGCCCTCGGAGGGCCTCGCCCCCGTGATCGTCCAGACCATGGCCGAGGCCGTGCGGGCGATGAAGCGCGAGGGGGTGGCGGTGCTGCTCTCCGAACAGAACTGGGCCTTCGCCTCCGCGGTCGCCGACCGGGCCTGCGTGATCGAGCGGGGCGAGATCCGCTTTACGGGCACGGTCGCGGCCCTCATGGCGGACGAGGCCCTGCGGGCCGACACCCTCGGCGTGTAGCCGGCGGGGTGTGACCCTGCGCCTTAACCTTGGCGGGACCCGAAAAGCGTCAGCAGCGTTGACGGATCGGGCCCGAAAGCCGATATCGGGGCGAGCGCAGGCGCCGGGTCGCCGCCCCACAAACCCATGGTCCGCCAGGAGCTTTCCGTCGAATGGGCGTTATTCATGTGATCGACCGCGTGGGCGAGCGCCACACCCTCGAGGCCCTGGAAGGCTGGCGGGTGATGGAGATCATCCGCGACTGGAACCTGCCGATCGAAGGCATCTGCGGCGGGGCCTGCGAATGCGCCACCTGCCACGTGTTCGTGGCGCCCGAATGGCTGGACCGGCTGCACCCCGCCTCCGAGGAGGAGGAGAACCAGCTCGACATGGTGCCGATCACGCAAGGCAATTCCCGCCTCGCCTGCCAGATCCTCTGGTCGCCGGAGCTCGACGGCCTCGAAGTCACCCTCGCGCCCGTGAGCGCTTAAGCCCGATTGCCAAGGAGCGGGGCCCGTGCTTCGAGGGCCCGCCGCAGGAGCTTTGCATGACCGACAACATCGAAACGGACGTCGTGATCATCGGCGCGGGCCCGGTGGGCCTGTTCGCCGTGTTCGAACTCGGGCTCCTCGACATCAAGGCCCATCTCATCGACATCCTGCCGAAGGCGGGCGGCCAATGCGCCGAACTCTACCCCGAGAAGCCGATCTACGACATCCCGGGCTTCCCCGTCGTGACGGGCCAGGGCCTCATCGACAACCTGATGAAGCAGATCGAGCCGTTCCATCCGACCTTCCACAACGGCGAGATGGTGGCCTCCCTCGAGACGCTGGGCACCGCCGAGGCGCCGAAGTTCCGGCTCACGACGGATGCCGGCACGGTGTTCACGGCCAAATGCATCATCGTGGCGGCGGGCGGCGGCTCGTTCCTGCCCAAGAAGCCGCCGATCCAGAACATCGACGCCTACGAAGGCACGGGCGTGTTCTACGCCGTGCGCAAGATGGAGGCGTTCAAGGGCAAGCGGATCCTCATCGTCGGCGGCGGCGATTCCGCCCTCGACTGGACCGTCAACCTCCAGCCCATCGCCGAGCGCCTGACCCTCCTTCACCGCCGCGACGCCTTCCGGGCGGCCCCGCACACGGTGGAGCAGATGCGCTCCCTCGTCGCCTCCGGCGATATGGACCTGCATCTTGGCCAGGTGACCGCCCTCAAGGGCGAGGCGCCCGTGCTCGAGGCCGCCGTGGTGCGCCGCGACGACGGCTCCAGCTTCGAGGTGCCCTGCGACGTGATGCTGCCCTTCTTCGGGCTCACCATGAAGCTCGGGCCCATCGCCGAATGGGGTCTCAATCTCAACGAGAACCTCATCCCGGTCGATACGGAGAAGTTCGAGACCAGCGTCCCGGGCATCTTCGCCATCGGCGACATCAACACCTATCCGGGCAAGCTGAAGCTCATCCTCTCCGGCTTCCACGAGGGGGCGCTCGCCGCCCAGAAGGTGCACCGCTACGTGTACCCGGACAAGAAGCTGCTCTTCCAATACACGACCTCCTCGACGAGCCTGCAGAAGAAGCTCGGGGTGGCGGCGTAGTCGTCCGGACGCACACCCCGCAGCCCTCATCCCGAGGAGCGCCCGTCCAAGCGCGTCGCGAAGGGCGAGGGCGGCTCCAGAAAGCTCAGGTCGGCGCTTCCTGCACCTCCTGAACCCTCCTTCGAGACGCCGCCTCCGGGGGCTCCTCAGGATGAGGGTCGAGCCCGGATCGCGCCCGCATTGAGCTTGGGCGTCAACGCCGTTAGCGTGCGCCCATGACCTCCACCGATCTTGCCCTCGGCCGGCGCGTGATGGCGCTGATCGAGGAACTCGCGCTGTTCACCGACGAGCCGGGGCGCATCACGCGCCTTTATCTCTCTCCCGCCCACCGCGCCGCCGCCGAGGCTACCCGCCGCATGATGCGGGAGGCCGGGATGGCGGCCGAGATCGACGCCGCCGGCAGCGTCGTCGGGCGCATCGAGGGCGGGAGCCCGAACGCGCCGGCGCTGCTCATCGGTTCCCATATCGACAGCGTGGTCGATGCGGGGCGCTTCGACGGCAATCTCGGCGTGGTGCTCGGCATCGTGGCGGTGGAGGCCCTGCGGGCCGAGAGCCTGCCCTTCCCGGTCGAGGTGGTGGCCTTCGGCGACGAGGAGAATGTCCGCTTTCCGACGAACCTCTCCACCTCGGCCGCCCTGGCGGGACGCTACAACCCGGCCTGGCTCGACGGGCGGGACGCCCAGGGCACCGTCTTGCGGGACGCCCTCACGGCCTTCGGGGGCGATCCGGATGGCATCCCCGCGCTCGCCCGGGATCCCGCGCGGTATCGCGGCTACCTCGAGGTGCATATCGAGCAGGGGCCGCTCTTGGAGGTGGAGGACCTGCCGGTGGGCGTCGTGTCGGCGATCAACGGCATCACCCGGGCGCGGGCCCATGTGACCGGCGAGGCCGGCCATGCCGGAACGGTGCCGATGGGGCTGCGCCGCGATGCCCTCGCCGCCGTCGCCGAGATGATCGGGATCGTGGAGCGCATCGGCGCCACCCGCACCGACACCGTGGCGACGGTGGGCGTCGCCCAGGTGCAGCCCGGCGCCATCAACGTCATTCCGGCGCGGGTCGACTTCACCCTCGACGCCCGCTCCTCCGACGACACGGTGCGCCACGCCATGGTGCGGGACATCGTCGCCGAATGCGAAGCGGTGGCGGCCAAGCGCGGCGTCGGCCTCGCCATCGAGCCCTTCATGGACTCCCCCGCGACGCCGATGGACGCGGGGCTCGCCGCACTCCTCGAAGATGCGGTGCGCGCGGCCGGCATTCCGCCCCTGCGGCTGCCCTCGGGGGCGGGTCACGATGCGGTCGCGATGGCGGCCCTGTGCCCCGTGGCCATGCTGTTCGTGCGTTGCCGGGGCGGGGTCAGCCACAACCCCGCCGAGTCCATCACCGTCGAGGACGCCGACGCGGCTGCGCGCGTGCTGATCGAAGCCGTGCGCCGCCTCGCGCAATGACCCACCCTCGCCTCGAACTCGCCGCGGAGCCCTCGCCGGAGCTGAGGCAGGTCGTCCTGACGGGAATCCGGCAGTTCAACGGCGCCTTGTTCGCCGAGGCTCCCCCCGGCCGAGACCTCGCGATCGCGATCGTCGGGGCCGATGAGCGGCCGCTCGGAGGCCTGCTGGGCCGCACGGCGGGGGGCTGGCTCGCCATCGAGCTCATCTTCGTGCCCGAGGCCCTGCGCGGCCACGGCCTCGCCACGCGCCTGATCGGTCTCGCCGAGGAGGAAGCCTTGAGGCGCGGCTGCCATGCGGCCTGGCTCGACACCCTTAACGGGGATGCCCTTCGCCTCTACGAGTCGCTCGGCTACCGGCGCTTCGGCGAGCTGCAGGACTACCCTCGCGGCAATAGCCGAGTTTTCCTGCAAAAGGCGCTCGCTTAAGCCGGCCACTCGTCCTTTAGGATGGCGAAGCGCTCGTGGTCGCGCCATTCGCCGCCGATCATGAGGTAGCGGGGCGAGAAGCCCTCGTGGCGGAAGCCGAGCGCTCGGACGAGGGCGAGCGAGGGAGCGTTGCCGGGCTGGATGTTGGCCTCCACGCGGTGCAGCCGAAGCCGCCCGAAAGCTTCGTCGAGAACGAGACCCAGGCCCTCGCGCATGAGGCCGCGTCCCGTGAGGCCCGCAATGGCGTAATAGCCCATATAGGCGCTCTGCAGGGCGCCGCGGGCGATCTCGCTTAGGTTGACGACGCCGGCGATGCGCCCGCTCGACGCCTCCCGCAGGATGTAGCCGACCCGGCGCTCGCCGTCGCAGCTGCGAAGGTAAGCCTGGAAGGTCGCCGGTTCGCGGCAGGGATAGACCCAGGGCTCGTGGAGGCGGATGCTCGCGAGGTTCGCGGCGACGAGCTCCGCCCCGTCGCCGGCCTGAACCGGGCGGAGGGTGACCCGGGCGGCCCGCATTCCCCCTACTCCAGGGCGCCGACCGCGCCTTCCACGGCGGCCACCACGGCCCCCGAGCGCAGGAGATCGAGGGCCTGGCCCATCTCCGCGGCGTACCAGCGGTCCCCCTCGAGCGCGGGCGGGATCGCAGCGCGGACGGCCTCGAGGGCGGCCCGCGAGCCTTTGCCGAGCGGGTGGTCGCCGGCGATCGGCTCCACGAGGGTCAGGGCCTGGGCGGCCATGAGGAGTTCGCCCGCCACGATCTGCTCCACGTTCTCGACGATCATGCGCGCCTTGCGGCCGCACCAGGTGGAGTTCGAGATGTGGTCCTCGGCGTTGGACTTGCCCGGGATGGAATCGACGGAGCCCGGAGTCGCCAGCCCCCGGTTCTCCATGACGAGGGCCGACATCGTGCATTGCACGGTGGCGAAACCCGTGTTGAGGCCGCGCTTGCCGGCGAGAAGGTTGCGCGGCAGGCCGTACGACATGGTGGGGTCGACGAGCCGCGCGAGGCGCCGCTCGGAGATGGAGCCGAGATCCGCCATGGCGATGGCGAGAAGGTCCATGGCCTGCGCCACGTACTGGCCGTGGAAATGCCCGCCGGAGATGGACACGTAGCCGCCCTGCCCGTCGTCGAAGATGAGGGGGTTGTCGGTGGCGGAGTTCATCTCCGTGCCGATGATGCGCTCGACATACTCTACCGCCTCCACCGCAGGGCCGTGCACCTGCGGGGTGCAGCGAAGCGAATAGACGTCCTGCACGCGGGGGCTCGCGGGCGTGCCGGGCTGACGGGGCTCGTCCGGAAACACCACGTCGCGGGCGGCCTGCGAGCAGCGGCGCGAGCCTTCGAGAACCCGCAGGAGATTGCGCGCGACCCGCGCCTGGCCGGGATGCGGACGGGCGCGGTGGACGCGCGGATCGAAGGCGGCGAGCTCCCCGCGCATGGCCTCGAGGGACAGGCACATGGCAATGTCGGCGTGCTTCAGGAGCCGGCGCGCATCGTGCGTGGCAAGCGCGCCCAGCGCCAGCGACGTGGTGGAGCCGTTGATGAGCGCGGAGGCATCCTTGGCGCCGAGCTCGAAATCGGGATCGAAGCCCGCCCGCGCGATGGCCTCGCGGGCGGCGAGGCGCTCGCCCCGGTAGATCATCTCGGCTTCCGCGAAGCCGCAGACGGCGCCGGCCATGTGGGCGAGCGGGGCAAGATCCCCGGAGGCGCCGACCGAGCCGCGCTGCGGGATGACCGGGTGGAGGCCCGCATTGAGGAACGCGATGAGGCGCTCGACGAGCTCGACGCGCGGGCCGGAATAGTTCGACGCAAAGGCGTTCGCCCGCAGCATCATCATGGCGCGGGTCACGTCCTCGGCGAAGGGCTCGCCGACGCCGGTGGCGTGCGCGTAGACGGTCTTCTTCTGGTAGGCCGCCATCTCGCTGATGAGGACGCGCTGGTCCTTGAAGAGCCCGACGCCCGTGTTGAAGGCGTACATGAGCGGCGCGTCGTCGTGCATCCAGGTGCGGTCGATATAGGCCCGCGTCGCCGCGATCCGCTCGCGGGCCTCCGGGTGAAGGGCGGCCTCGGCGAAGCGCCCCCCCGCATCCGGGCGCGCAACCCGCACCACGTCGCTGATCTCAAGAGTGGCGCCGTCGAGCTTGACCGTCATGAACTGCCCCGAACGTTGAGGATGGGAGCCATAGCGGGCCGCGCCGTGTGGTGCAATTGCGGCACCACTCCCTCCCCTCAGGGGAGGGTTAGGGCGGGGTATCGCGCGAAGCGCGAGAGCGTGCCTCAACCCTCATCCTGAGGAGCCGCGCAGCGGCGTCTCGAAGGAGGGTTCAGGGAACGGGGGATGCGCACCCTGCCCTCCTCCCCCTTGAGGGGAGGAGTTGGAGGTGGGGGTGGCGGCCATACCCTCACCGGAAAACAAGCGGCCGCCACCCCCACCCCTTACCCCTCCCCTCAAGGGGGAGGGGGGATCGAGCGGCGTCACGCATCGACGAAAGCCTGCCGCTTCCGCGGCATACCCCACCCCTACCCCTCCCCTGAGGGGAGGGAGGCTAACGAATCACCTCGGCGCTCTCGCCCCTCTCCCTGCTTGCTCACGCAAGCTGTCCCTCTCCCGCCGAGGGGAAAGGGGAACAGCGGCCTAACGGCCGAGGCGCAGGCCGGTCTCGCGGTCGAACAGGTGCACGTTGGCGGGGTCGATGGAGAGGCTGAGCGCCCGGGCGTCGGCGGCGATCTGGCCCGTCGGGGCCTGGACGACGAATTCGGCGCCGCCGATCTTGCCGTGGAAGAGCTGCGTTGCGCCGAGCTCCTCCACGAAGTCGACGGCCAGATCGACCGCGCCCGAACCCGCCGGTCCCACCCGCAGATCCTCCGGACGCAGGCCCACATCGATGGCCGAGCCGGAGGCGAGACCGGCCCGCATGTCGGCGACGGCGAGCCGCCCGTTGCCGACCCGCACGGCGCCGTCGCCCTCGACCTCGCCCGGCAGGATGTTCATGGGCGGGGAACCGATGAAGGTGGCGACATAGCGGGTCTGCGGCCGGCGATAGACCTCCGCCGGGGTGCCGACCTGTTCGATCTGGCCCGCATTCATGACGACGAGCTTGTCGGAGAGCGTCATGGCCTCGACCTGATCGTGGGTCACGTAGATCGACGTGACGCCGAGCGAACGCTGCAGGCGCTTGATCTCCACGCGCATCTGCACCCGCAGCTTGGCGTCGAGATTCGAGAGCGGCTCGTCGAAGAGGAAGACCTGGGGCTTTCGCACGATGGCGCGGCCCATGGCGACGCGCTGGCGCTGGCCGCCCGAGAGCGCCCGCGGCTTGCGGTCGAGGAAGGGCTCGATGGCGAGGATGCGGGCGGCCTCGCGCACGCGCTTGTCGATCTCGTCCTTCGGCGTGCGGCGGTTGCGCAGGCCGTAGGCCATGTTGTCGTAGACGCTCATGTGCGGGTAGAGCGCGTAGTTCTGAAACACCATGGCGATGTCACGGTCCGCGGGCTCGATCTCGTTCACGGTGCGGTTGCCGATGGCGACCGTGCCGCCCGAAATCGTCTCGAGACCCGCCACCATGCGCAGCAGGGTGGACTTGCCGCAGCCCGAGGGCCCGACGAGCACGCAGAACGACCCGTCCTCGATGTCGAGAGAGACGCCTTTCACCGCCTCGACATTGCCGGTGTAGACTTTGCGGACGCCCTGAAGCGTGACGTTGGCCATGAACTTTAAGCCTTACTTTTCGGTTTCCACGAGCCCTTTGACGAAGAGCTTTTGCATGAGCACCACCACGAGCACCGGCGGCAGCATGGCGAGCACGGCGGTGGCCATGGCGAGCTGCCATTCGGTGAAGCCGTCGGTCACCAGCATGATCTTCTTAATGCCGATGACGATGGTCTGCATGTCGTCGCGGGTCGTGATGAGGAGCGGCCAGAGATACTGGTTCCAGCCGTAGATGAAGAGGATAACGAAGAGGGCCGCGATGTTGGTGCGCGCGAGGGGCAGCACCGTATCCTTGAAGAAGCGGAAGGGCCCCGCGCCGTCGATCTTCGAGGCCTCGACGAGTTCGTCCGGGATCGTCATGAAGAACTGGCGGAACAGCAGCGTCGCCGTGGCGGAGGCGATGAGCGGCAGCGTCAGCCCCGTATAGGTGTCGAGAAGGCCGAGATCCGACACGGTCTTGTAGGTCGGATAGATCCGCACCTCCACGGGCAGCATGAGCGTGACGAAGATGATCCAGAACGCCGTCATGCGGAACGGAAAATTGAAGTAGACGATCGCGTAGGCGGAGATGATCGAGATCGCGATCTTGCCGAACGCGATCACCAGGGCGACGATGAAGCTGTTCAGCAGCATCGTCGAGACGGGCTCGCGTGCCGTCTTGCTCGCCCCCTCGAACAGGGTCCGGTAGTAGTTCTCGATCGTGTGCTCGCCGGGGGTCAGCCTCATGCCGTTGGCGATCGTCGCGGCGTCGTGCGTCGAGCCCACGAGGGCGAGATAGACCGGGAAGACGACGACGAGCACGCCGAGGCACAGGATGATGTGCGGGATGAAGTCGCCCAGGCTGCGGCGCTCAACCATGGCAGCCTCGCGGAAAATCGGCAGCGGAACCGGTCATCAATAGGTCACCTTGCGCTCGACGTAACGGAACTGGACCGCCGTGAGGCCGATCACGATGATCATGAGGATGACGGACTGCGCCGCCGAGCCGCCGAGATCGCCGCCGAGCCGCCCATCCGCGAAAGCCTTGTAGACGAGGGTCTGCGTCGCCTTGCCGGGGCCGCCGCTCGTCATCGTGTCGATGATGCCGAGCGTCTCGAAGAAGGCGTAGACGATGTTGACGACGACGAGAAAGAAGATCGTCGGCGACAGGAGCGGAAACACGATGGTCCAGAAGCGCCTGGCCGGACGCGCGCCGTCGATGGCCGCTGCCTCGATCACGCTCTTGGGGATCGCCTGAAGACCCGCGAGGAAAAAGAGGAAGTTGTACGAGATCTGCTTCCACGCGGCCGCCAGGACGATGAGGATCATGGCGTGATTGGCGTTGAGAAGCGGACTCCAGTCGACGCCGTTCTCCCGCAAGGCCCGGCCAATGATGCCGAGGTTGGGTTGGAACATGAAGATCCACAGGACACCCGCCACCGCGGGCGCGACCGCGTAGGGCCAGATCAGGAGCGTGCGGTACGTGGTGGCGCCTCGGATGTGCTTGTCGGCCTGAACGGCCAGCAGCAGGGCGACGGACAGGGAGATGAGAACGACCGCGCACGAGAACAGGAGCGTGACGATCATGGACTCGTAATAATCGGGCTGGCTCAACAGAGCCTTGTAGTTGTCCAACCAGACGAACTCGGAGCCGAGGCCGAAGGCATCCTCAAGGAGAAAGGACTGCCAGATGGCCTGCGAGGCCGGCCAATAGAAGAACACGAGAGTGACCGCGAGCTGCGGCGCGAGGAGCGCGTAGGGGAGCGCGCGGCCGCTGAAGATGGAACGCTTCTGCATGAACGATCTCACCCCTCTCAAGGGTGCGGGAGAGGGCGACCGGGTGGGGATCTGGTAAACAGAGTCAGGGTGGGGGAGCCAGTTTCCCCCACCCTGTGAAGCCCCGATCTCGAGGGGCTTCGGTTTGTCTTCAGCTTACTGCGTGCGAACCGTGCGCTCGAACTGGCGCAGCATCTGGTTGCCGCGCTCGACCGCGGTGTCGAGAGCCGCCTTGGCGGGCTTCTGGCCGGCCAAAGCCGCCTCGATCTCCTCAGCCCAAACGTCCCGGAGCTGGACCATGTTGCCGAGGCGCAGGCCGCGGGAGTTCTCGGTCGGCTCCTTGTTGGTGAGCTGCTTCAGCGGAACTTCGAGCACCGGGTTCTTCTGGTAGAAGTCCGTCGCCTTCACCTTGTCGTAGGCCGCCTTGGTGATCGGCAGGTAGCCCGACTCCTGGTGCAGACGCACCTGACGGTCGGTGTCCGAAAGGAACGCGAAGAACTTCGCCACGCCTTTGTACTCGTCGGCCTTCTTGCCGCCCATCACCCACAGCGAGGCGCCGCCGATGATCGAGTTCTGCGGGGCGCCAGCAGCGTCCGGGTAGTAGGGCATCGGGGCTGCCGTCCAGTCGAACTTGGCGTTGGCCTTCACGTTGCCGTAAAAACCGGAGGAGTTCAGGAAGATCGGGCACTCGCCGGAGGTGAAGCGGGCCTCGTTCTTCGAGTCGCGGCCAGCATAGTCGAACGTCTTATCCTTCTGCAGGTTCACCAAGTTCTCGAGGTGTTTGACGTGCAGGGGTGAGTTGAACTTGAGCTCCGTGTCGAAGCCGTCGAGACCGTTCGCCTTGGTTGCGAGCGGCACGTTGTGCCAGGCCGAGAACTGCTCGATCATGCCCCAGGATATCCAGGCCGAAGAGAAGCCGCAGCTCTGGTGGCCAGCAGCCTGCAGCTTCTTTGCGGCGTCGAACACCTCAGGCCAGGTCTTCGGGATCTCGGCGATGTTCGCCTTCTTGAGGGCGTCCCGGTTCACCCACATCACCATGGACGAGGAGTTGAACGGGAAGGAAAGCATCTCGCCCTTGGCGGTCGAGTAGTAGCCCGTGATCGTCGGCAGGTAGGCCTTGGGATCGAACTTCTCGCCGGCTTCCGCCATCATCTGGTAGACCGGCTTCACGGCGCCGCGGGCACCCATCATGGTGGCGGTGCCGACCTCGAAGACCTGCATGATATGAGGTGCGTTGCCGGCCCGGAAGGCGGCGATGCCGGCGTTCAGCGTGTCGGCATAGGTGCCCTTGTAGGTCGGGACGACCTTGTACTCGGTTTGGGACTTGTTGAACTCGTCGGCGAGGCGGTTCACGACGTCGTTGTTGGCGCCCGTCATGGCGTGCCACCACTGAAGCTCGGTCTGCGCGAAGGCGGACGTCGAGGCAAGCCCGAAGGCAAGCGCGGCCAGAACGTGTTTCTTCATCGGTTCTTCCTCTTCCTCCCATCCCGTTGCGGGATGTTCTTGCTGTCCTCAATCACCCTGGGACGAAGCTCGGGTGACAGACAGATGACAGTTTCATGACAAGCATAGCCGGCTCCGGAAGGGAAGGCCTCTTTTGGACCGCGGCGGGAGTCGGGGGAGAGCGGGGACAAGCGGGGCCGGTGCGCCGCGCGGAACAGGGGTCCCGCATGGTCCGTTAACGGGAGGTGACCACCGGAGAGGTTCCATGCCCCACATGATCGCCGCCCTGTTTCGCGACTACGCCACGGCCCAGCAGGCGCTGCAGGCCATGATGGGAGCCGGGGTGGCGCGTGACCGGATCGCGATCGTGGGCGAGAGCCCCGGCCGCGAGGTGTCCTCGATCTCCGGCTTCCGGGAACTCTCCGCTCGCGACGACGTGATGGCGGAACTCCACGACCTGCCCCTTCCGGACGAGGACCTCCAGGCCTTCGAGGGCGGCCTGCGGCAGGGACACGTCCTCATCTCCGCCCGGGTCGAGCGGGAGAACATGAACGAGGCGATCAACGTCATCGAGATGTTCGATCCCCTCGACATGGACGGTCTCAGCGAGAGCCGGTCGAAGGAGGTTCGCCTCCCCCGGGCCTCGGCGGCGGATCTCGGCGGGCCCCTCGGCGCCGGCATCACGGCGGGCGGGGATGCCGGCCAGACCAACACCCCGGCGATGCCGGGCATGGGCTCCATGACGGACCGCACGGACGATCTCGGCTCGGCCGACCTGCGGACGGACGAGACCTCCACCGGCAATATGGGCCTGTCCAGCACCACCGCCACCGAGCACCGCCGGGCCGAGGAGCGGGCCGGGCGCCCGGGCGTGATGGAGATGGATCAGAGCCCCGACGCCGGCCTCGCCACCAAGATGGCTCCCGGCATCGGCGGCACGGCGAGTGCCGCCGGCAACGCCAAGCCGGACCTCTTCCGCCGCGATTCCACCCGCATGGGACGGGTGCGCGCCTATAGCCGCGACTAGCGCTCGAATTTCGTCGACAGGATGATGGAGGACTGGGTGCGCTCGACCCCGTCGGCCGCCCCGATCCGGTCGATGGCGGCGTCGAGGGAGGGCACGTCCGGCGCCTCCACGACGGCGAGAAGGTCGAAGGGTCCGGCGACCGAGTGCAGCGCCGTGATCTCCGGGATGCGCTGGAGGGCGGCGACCACGGCGCCGGAGGATTTCGGCGCGATCACTACCGTCACGTGGGCCCGCACCAAGCGCCGGCCCACCTCCTCCGCGAGGCGCACCGTATAGCCGACGATCACCCCGCGCCGCTCCAGGCTCTCGACGCGCGCCTGGACGGTGGTGCGGGAGAGCCCGAGGCGCCGGGCCGCTTCCGCATGGCCGATGCGGGCGTTCTCGCGCAGGAGCGCCAGGAGGGCGCGGTCGACGGCATCGAGCATAATGATCAGCGGTCTCGGCGAAACGCCGTCAAATACTCGGCTTTTCGTCGGCTTGTCCATGGCGATCCGCACGCGCCGGATCTACGATGACCACCGATCCACCGTCATCCTTAACGCTGAGGGCACCAGCATGCATTCGATTCTCGTCATCGGCGCGGGCAAGATCGGCGCGACCATCGCCGACATGCTGAGCGACACGGGCGATTACGCGGTCACCGTCGCCGACCGCTCCGCGGCGGCCCTGGAAGCCGTGGCCGCGCGGGGCGTGAAGACCCTCGAACTCGACATCAGCGACGCCGTGGCGCTGCAGGCGGCGCTCAAGGGCCATTACGCGGTGCTGAGCGCGGCGCCCTATCACCTGACGGGCCACATCGCGCAAGCCGCGCGCCTCGCGGACGTCAACTACTTCGATCTCACGGAGGACGTCGCCACCACCCGCATGGTGAAGGAGCTCGCCGAAGGCGCCTCCACGGCCTTCGTCCCGCAATGCGGCCTCGCGCCCGGCTTCATCTCCATCGTGGCCCACGACATCGCCCGGCGCTTCGACAGCCTCGATGCGGTGCGCCTTCGCGTCGGCGCCCTGCCGCAATATCCCTCGAACGCCCTCTCCTACAACCTGACCTGGAGCACGGACGGGGTCATCAACGAGTATATCGAGCGCTGCGAGGCCATCGTAGACGGCAAGCTCCGCGAGGTGCCCGCCATGGAGGAGCGCGAGGAATTCTCCCTCGACGGCACGCGCTACGAGGCCTTCAACACCTCCGGCGGTCTCGGCACCCTGTGCGAGACCCTCGACGGCCAGGTGCGCAGCCTCAACTACAAGACGATCCGCTATCCGGGCCATTGCGACCTGATGCGGGTTCTCCTCAACGACCTGCAGCTGCGCCGCCGCCGCGAGGTGCTGAAAGACATCCTGGAGAACGCCGTTCCGGCAACGCTCCAGGACGTGGTCATCGTGTTCGTCACCGTGACGGGCGAGCGCGAGGGGCGGCACGTCCAGGAGACCTATGCCCGCAAGATCTACGGCCAGGAGATCGCGGGCGTCGAGCGCACCGCCATCCAGGTGACCACCGCCGCCGGCATCTGCGCGATGCTCGACCTTCTCGTCGAGGGCAAGCTCCCGGCCGCCGGCTTCCGGCGCCAGGAGGAGGTGTCGCTGCCGCTCTTCCTCGCCAACCGCTTCGGCCGGGTCTATGCCGGCGAGCGCTTCGGCGGCAAGGTCGAGGTCATTCCCGGCAGCGCGATCCGTCTCGACGCGGTCGCCTGATCGGCGCTAAAGCCTTCGCTATCCCGGGCGGCTCGAGGTCCGCCCGCAGCCCGGCCGCTCGGCTCCCAGGCCTCGAGCCCGGCCCTTGAGGAGAAGATCATGACATCGCAAGCCAAGCTGACCCCCGTTGCCGACCCGTCCGTGGCGGACGAAGCCAAGGCGATCCTGCGCCGTCTCGGCGTGCCGGCCTCCGCCTTCGCCCCCGGCGGGCTGCCGGCCCGATCCCCAGTGACGGGCGAGACGGTCGCCCACCTGCGCGAGACCACGCCCGAGGAGGCGACCGCCGCCATCGGGCGCGCCCACGAGGCGTTCAAGGCGTGGCGCCTCGTCCCCGCCCCGCGCCGGGGCGAGTTCGTGCGGCTCCTCGGGGAGGAGCTGCGGGCCGCGAAGGAAGACCTCGGCCGTCTCGTCACCCTCGAGACCGGGAAGATCGTCTCGGAGGGCCTCGGCGAAGTGCAGGAGATGATCGACATCTGCGATTTCGCAACGGGCCTCTCGCGCCAGCTCTACGGCCTCACCATCGCCACCGAGCGCGCCGATCACCGCATGATGGAAACCTGGCACCCGCTCGGGGTGTGCGGCGTGATCTCGGCCTTCAACTTCCCGGTGGCGGTGTGGTCTTGGAACGCGGCCCTCGCCTTCGTGTGCGGCGACCCCGTGGTGTGGAAGCCCTCCGAGAAGACGCCGCTCACGGCGCTCGCCACGCAGGCGATCGTCGAGAAGGCGGCAGCGCGCTTCGGCGGCGTGCCCCAGGGCTTGTCGGAGGTGATCATCGGCGGGCGCGAGCTCGGCGAGATCCTCGTCGACGACCACCGCGTTCCGGTGGTCTCGGCCACGGGCTCCACCGCCATGGGCCGGCAGGTCGCCCCCAAGCTCGCGGCGCGCTTTGCCCGCGCGATCCTGGAGCTCGGCGGCAACAATGCGGCGGTCGTGGCGCCCTCCGCGGACCTTGATCTCGCCGTGCGCGCCATTGCGTTCGCCGCCATGGGCACGGCCGGCCAGCGCTGCACCACGCTGCGCCGCCTCTTCGTGCACGAGAGCGTCTACGACCGGGTGGTGCCGGCCCTCGTTCGCATCTACGGCAGTGTGCGGGTCGGCGATCCGCGCGAGGGCACGACCCTCGTCGGTCCGCTCATCGACGAGAGCGCCTTCCGGGGCATGGAGCGGGCCCTCGAGGAAGCGCGGCAAGCCGGCGGCACCGTCCATGGCGGCGGACGCTCCCAGGCGGGCGTGGGTGAGGGCTTCTATGCCAAGCCCGCCCTCGTCGAGATGCCCTCCCAGGCGGGCCCCATGCTGCGCGAGACCTTCGCGCCGATCCTCTACGTGACCCGTTACGCGAGCCTCGATGAGGCGATTGCGCTCAACAACGCGGTCGGGGCGGGCCTGTCCTCCTCCATCTTCACCCTCGACATGCGCGAAGCCGAGGCCTTCATCTCGGCGGCGGGCTCCGACTGCGGCATCGCCAACGTGAATATCGGCCCCTCGGGCGCCGAGATCGGCGGGGCGTTCGGCGGCGAGAAGGAGACGGGCGGCGGCCGCGAGGCGGGCTCGGACGCCTGGAAGGCCTATATGCGCCGGGCCACCAACACCCTCAACTACGGCACCACCCTGCCCCTCGCCCAGGGCGTCAAGTTCGACATCGACGCGTGAGGGCTCCCCCCTCCCCTTGAGGGGAGGGGTCAGGGGTGGGGGTGGTGCCGCGTGAGGCTCGGCGGTGCCTCCTGCACCCCCACTCGATGGGCCAGAAGGGTGAGGGCAACCGGTGCCGCAGCCCCTCGCAAGGCCCGCTCGCCTCCGTTACGTTAGCGCCAACCCCTCTTCCGGAGATCCGCCATGAACGCCGTGCCGCTTCACAAGCCGAAAGACGCTCCTGCTCCTGCAAGCTTCCGGTGGGACGATCCCTTTCTTCTGGGCGAGCAGCTCACCGACGACGAGCGCATGATCCAGGACGCGGCGCGCCAGTTCGCGACATCCGAGCTCCTGCCCCGCGTCATCGAGGCCTACCGGGAGGAGAAGACCGACCGGGCCCTGTTCAACCGCATGGGCGAGGCGGGGCTGCTCGGCGTGACGCTCCCCGAGGAGTACGGCTGCGCGGGCGCGTCCTATGTCGCCTACGGCCTCGTCGCGCGGGAGATCGAGCGGGTGGATTCGGGCTACCGCTCCATGATGAGCGTGCAGTCCTCCCTCGTCATGTACCCGATCTACGCCTATGGCGACGAGACCCAGCGCAAGCGCTACCTGCCGAAGCTCGCCTCGGGCGAGTTCGTGGGCTGCTTTGGGCTCACCGAGCCCGATGCGGGCTCGGATCCCGCCGGCATGAAGACCCGGGCCGAGAAGATCGACGGAGGCTACCGGATCACCGGTGCCAAGACCTGGATCTCGAATTCGCCCATCGCGGACGTGTTCGTGGTGTGGGCGAAATCCGCCGCCCACGACAACGCGATCCGGGGCTTCGTGCTCGAGAAGGGCATGAAGGGCCTCTCGGCGCCCAAGATCGGCGGCAAGCTGTCCTTGCGCGCCTCCATCACGGGCGAGATCGTCATGGACGGGGTCGAGGTGGGCGAAGATGCGCTCCTGCCCAACGTGTCGGGGCTCAAAGGTCCCTTCGGCTGCCTCAACCGGGCCCGCTACGGCATCTCCTGGGGCGCCCTGGGGGCGGCGGAGGATTGCTGGCACCGGGCGCGCCAGTACACCCTCGACCGCAAGCAGTTCGACCGCCCGCTCGCGGCAACCCAGCTCGTGCAAAAGAAGCTCGCCGACATGATGACCGAGATCACCCTCGGGCTGCAGGCGTCCTTGCGCGTCGGGCGCCTGTTCGACGAGGGCCGCGTGGCGCCCGAGATGATCTCGCTCGTCAAGCGCAACAATTGCGGCAAGGCCCTCGACATCGCTAGGCAAGCCCGCGACATGCACGGCGGCAACGGCATCCAGGAGGAGTACCACGTGATGCGCCACGCGCAGAACCTGGAGACCGTGAACACCTACGAGGGCACCCACGACGTCCACGCCCTCATCCTCGGCCGCGCCCAGACCGGCCTCCAGGCGTTCTTCTGATCCCGAACCTGCCACCCCCGGCAGCGCTTCCGCGCCGGGGGTGACGCCCCTTCCCACCCCGAACCGTCCCGCTTAAAGACACCGCTCCAGGAGGGCGGCGATGACGCATAAACCCTTGTCGGGGATCAAGGTGCTCGAGGTGGCGCGCATTCTGGCGGGTCCCTGGGCCGGGCAGGCCCTCGCCGATCTCGGGGCCGACGTGGTGAAGGTCGAGCGCCCCGGCGCGGGAGACGACACCCGGGGCTGGGGGCCGCCCTTCGTCGAGGGCGCGAAAGGCGATCACCTCTCGGCCGCATATTTCCACGCCTGCAACCGCGGCAAGCGCTCGGTGGCGGTGGATTTCGAGACGCCGGAGGGCCAAGCCATCGTGCGCCGCCTCGCCGCCGAGGCGGACGTGCTCATCGAGAACTTCAAGGTCGGCGGCCTCGCGAAATACGGGCTCGATTACGAGAGCCTGAAGGCCGTCAACCCGCGCCTCGTCTATTGCTCCATCACGGGCTTCGGACAGACGGGGCCCTACGCGCCCCGCGCCGGCTACGACTTCATCATCCAAGGCATGGGCGGCATCATGGACCTCACCGGCGAGGCCGAGGCCGAGCCGCAGAAGCCCGGCGTCGCCTTCGCCGATATCTTCACCGGCATCTACTCCACCATCGGCATTCTCGCGGCCCTGCGCCAGCGCGACGCCACGGGCGTCGGCGCTCATCTGGACATGGCGCTCCTCGACACGCAGGTGTCGGTGCTCGCCAACCAGGCCATGAACTACCTCGCCTCCGGCCGCGCCCCGAAGCGCATGGGCAACGCCCATCCCAATATCGTGCCCTACCAGGTCTTCCCGGTCTCCGACGGCCACGTGATCGTCGCGGTGGGCAATGACGGGCAGTTCGCAAAGTTCGCCCGCGTGCTCGGCCAACCGGAGCTCGCCGCCGACGAGCGCTTCCGCACCAACCAGGACCGGGTGCGCAACCGCGCCGTGCTCGTGCCGCTTCTCTCCGAAATCCTTATGACCCGCGGCCGCGACGAGCTCCTGGCGGCCCTGGCGCCCGAGGGCGTGCCCGCCGGCCCCATCAACTCCGTCGCCGACGTGTTCGCGGACCCGCAGGTGATCGCGCGGGGCATGCGCCTCGATCTTCCCTCGCCCGCAGCCAAGGACGGCGCCGTTCCGACCGTCCGCTCGCCGATCCTGATGAACGGCGAACCCCTCGTGTCGGACCGCCCGGCGCCGCGCCTCGGCGAGCACACCGATGCCGTGCTGAACGATCCCCTGTGGGGCGCCCGATGAAGGACGATAACCCGATGCAGCACCAATCCCGCACCGGCGGCCGGATCCTCGTCGACCAGCTCGTGGCGCAGGGCGTCGACCACCTCTTCTGCGTGCCGGGCGAGAGCTATCTCGCGGTCCTCGACGCGCTCCACGACGCCTCCATCGCCGTCACCGTGTGCCGGCAGGAGGGCGGCGCCGCCATGATGGCGGAGGCCTATGGCAAGCTCACGGGGCGGCCCGGCATCTGCTTCGTCACCCGCGGTCCCGGCGCCACCAACGCCTCGCCGGGCCTCCATATCGCGCGGCAGGACTCGACCCCGATGATCCTGTTCGTCGGCCAGATCGAGCGCGGCATGCGCGAGCGCGAGGCCTTCCAGGAGCTCGACTACCGCGCCGCCTTCGGCGCCGTCGCCAAATGGGTGACGGAAGTGGACGATCCGGCGCGCTTTCCCGAACTCATCTCCCGCGCCTTCCACGTGGCGACGAGCGGGAGGCCCGGCCCGGTGGTGATCGCGCTGCCGGAGGACACCCTGACGGAGGCCGCGAGCGTCGCCGACGCGCCCGCCTACGAGGCCATCGAGACCTATCCCGGCCTCACGCAGATGGCCGAGCTGCAGAAGCTCCTGTGGGCTGCGGAGCGCCCCATCGCCCTCGTCGGCGGCAGCCGCTGGTCGCCGCCAGCCGTGCAGCGCTTCGCGCGCTTCGCCGAGCGCTTCGCCCTGCCGGTCTCCGCCACCTTCCGCCGGCAGATGCTGTTTTCCGCCGACCACCCGTCCTATGCGGGCGATCTCGGGCTCGGCGTGAACCCCAAGCTCCTGAAGCGCATCGAGGAGGCCGACCTCTTGCTGCTCGTCGGCGGGCGGCTCTCCGAGGTGCCGAGCCAGAGCTACACGCTCCTCGACATCCCGGTGCCGCGGCAGAAGCTCGTTCACGTGCATCCCGACTCCGGGGAGCTCGCCCGCGTCTACCGCCCGCACCTGGCGATCAACGCTTCGCCCACCGCGTTCACGGCCGCACTCGAGGGCGTGCAGCCGCCGCAGGAGATCCGCTGGCGCGAGCGCACAGCCGCCGCCCATGCCGACTACCTCGCCTGGAGCGATCCGGCACCGATCCGCCATCCGGGCAGCCTGCAAATGGGCGAGGTGATGGCCCATCTGCGCCGGACGCTTCCGCCCGATGCGGTGTTCTGCAACGGCGCCGGCAACTTCGCCACCTGGGTGCACCGCTTCTGGCCTTTCCGGGCTTACGGCTCGCAGCTCGCCCCAACCTCCGGCTCCATGGGCTACGGGCTTCCCGCCGCCGTGGGCGCCAAGCGCGTGATGCCGGAGCGCACGGTGGTGTGCTTTGCGGGCGACGGCGACTTTCTCATGAACGGGCAGGAATTCGCCACCGCGGTGCAATACGACCTGCCCGTCCTCGTGGTGCTGGTCGACAACGGCATGTACGGCACGATCCGCATGCACCAGGAGAAGCATTATCCCGGCCGCGTCTCCGCGACAGCGCTGAAGAATCCGGATTTCGCCGCCTACGCCACGGCCTTCGGCGGGCACGGCGAGCGGGTGGAGCGCACGGATGATTTCGCGCCGGCGCTGGAGCGCGCGATGGCGTCGGGCAAACCCGCCATCCTCCACTGCCTCATCGATCCCGAGACGATCACCCCCACGACGACGCTCACGGCGATGCGCGAGAAGGCGCTGGCGGAGAGAGGTTAGCGCGCCTCTTACCCGGAGGGAGAGGGACCGCTTGCGAAGCAAGCAGGGAGAGGGGGCCGTGGCGCCGCGCTATCCGATCCCTCCCCTCAGGGGAGGGGTAGGGGTGGAGTGTCGCGCGAAGCGCGAGGTCGTGCCTGAGCAAAAGCCTGCCGCTCTCGCGGCACCACCCCACCCGCCTGCCGGCACCCTCCCCTGAAGGGAGGGAGGCTAAAGATCAGCACCTGCGCTCTCGCCCCTCTCCCTGCTTGCTGACGCAAGCTGTCCCTCCCCGCAGAGGGGGGAGGGAGAACCCGCGGCACGGCCGTGACACGCCCGCCTCTCCCACACGGGAGAGGGTTGCCGCGCCTTCCCGCCACGCTTATAAAACCCGCCGGCCCCGAGCGGCCCTGGAGTGTTGATGCGCGGAGAGACCGAGACCCGGTAAGGCCCGCCGCTGATCGGCGGGCAGCGGCTGCCCCCATGGCGGCCAAGCGCGCGCGTGCGCGCCCTCTCCCGACAACGCACCATCCAGGATGTCCCGTGAACGTTTCCCGCAATGGGCAGCGCGTGCTCCACGTGCTCGCGCAAGGCGGCCAGATCCGCCACTACAAGGACGAGACCGGCCGCATCGTCGAGATCGAATGCCTCACCCGCGAGGGCTGGCTTTTGTCTCTATGCACCCTCGATCTCTTCGCATCGCTTCGCCGCAAGGGCCTCGTCGCCTCGACGGGCGGCGGGCCCTACCGCATCACGCGGCAGGGTCTCGCGGCGGTGCGTAGCCGCCTCGACAACCGTTGAACCTGAAGGAGGCGGCTCAGGCCGCCTCCTTGCTCTCCAGGCGCTTGGCCACGAGCGCCCGCAGGGCCCTGAGATCCTTCACGAACTGGCGGATGCCCTCGGAAAGCTTTTCGGTCGCCATCGCGTCCTCGTTCAGCGCGAAGCGGAAGGCCTTCTCGTCGAGCGACAGACGCTGCGGCGCATCCACGGTCGCTTCGGGCGAGAGCCGGCGCGGCAGGCTGCCCTCGGCGGCGGCGAGCTCGTCGAGCAGCGCCGGCGAGATGGTGAGCCGGTCGCAGCCCGCGAGCGCCTCGATCTCCCCGGCGTTGCGGAACGACGCGCCCATCACCACGGTGTCGATCCCGTGGGCCTTGTAATAGCTATAGATGCCCCGCACCGAGACGACGCCAGGATCGGTTTCGCCCGTATAGGGCCCGCCGCCCGCCTTCACGTGCCAGTCCAGGATGCGGCCGACGAAGGGCGAGATCAGGAACACGCCCGCATCCGCGCAGGCCGCGGCTTGAGCGAGCGAGAACAGAAGGGTGAGGTTGCAGTCGATCCCGTCCCGCTGGAGCACCTCGGCGGCGCGGATGCCCTCCCAGGTCGAGGCGATCTTGATGAGGATCCGCTCGCGGCCGACGCCGCGGGCCTCGTAGGCCTCGATGATCTCGCGCCCCTTGGCGACCGTCGCCGCCGTGTCGAAGGAGAGGTCCGCGTCCACCTCCGTCGAAACGCGCCCCGGCACGATGCCGGCGAGCTCCGCCCCGAAGGCCACGGCGAGCCGGTCGCACACCGCTGCCGCGACGGCTTCCCTCGAGCCGCCCTGCCGGCGGCCCCACCCGATCGCCTCCTCCATGATGGAGGCGTAGGCGGGCAGTTCGGCGGCCTTGAGCAGCAGGGTCGGGTTGGTGGTGCAATCCTGAGGCTTGAGGCGCCGCACCGCCTCGAGGTCGCCCGTATCGGCGACGACGACGGTCATGGCGCGCAGGTGGTCGAGTTTCGACGGCATGGGGGCTCCGCTGGTCCGTTGCCGCAGACTTATGGGATCGCACCCCCCAAGGGAAGGGTCACGGCATGAACAGGGAGCGGGCTGCCCTCACCTCCCGCACCAGGAAATCCATGGTCGCGCGGATCCGCGCCACGTCCTTCAGGTCCGCATGGACGATGAGATAGAACGAGCGCACGATCGCCACCGCCTCGGGCAGCACCGGCACGAGACGGGGATCGAGGGCGGCCGCGAAATGCGGCAGGATGCAGATGCCGGCCCCCGCCACGGTCGCCTGCATCTGGGCGACGAGGTTCGAGCTTTGCAGGCGCGGACGCAGGCCCTTCGAGACCTCGTCGAGATAATCGAGTTCGGGGGTGAAGATGAGGTCGTCGATATAGCCGATCATCTCTTGGCGGTGCAGGTCGTCGGGCGCCGCCACGGCCGGGTGCCGCTCCAGGTAGGAGGCGGCGGCGTAGAGCCCGAGGCGGTAGTCGGTGAGCTTGCGCGCGACGATCTTGCCCTCCTTCGGGGGCGCGAGGGACACCGCCACGTCGGCCTCGCGTTTCGAGAGCGAGAGCAGCCGCGGCATGGCGATGAGTTGGATCTCGAGATCGGGATAGCGCGCGGCGAAGGAGGCCGTCCGGGGCGCGAGGAAGAGGGTGCCGAACCCGTCGGGCGTTCCGATCCGCACCGTGCCGGACAGGGCGAGATCCGCCCCGCCGATCTCGCTCGACACAGCGAGGGCCTGAGTCTCCATGCTCTCCGCCTTGGAGAGCAGGCGCTCGCCGTGGGCCGTGAGGGCGTAGCCTTGCGGGCGGCGCTCGAAGAGCTTGGCCTGCAGGGCGTCCTCGAGGGCCGAGATGCGGCGCGAGACCGTGGCGTGATCCGCCCCGAGGCGCCGCGCCGCCACCGTGAGGCGGCCCGCCCGGGCGACCGCCAGGAAGAAGCGCAGGTCGTCCCAATCGAACCGGCTCATCCCTCAACCCTCGAACCCGGGCGCCCACTGCCGGTCTTCGTATTTGCGCACGGGCTGCCTTCGATTTCCCCTATAGCGGTGCGCATTTGGGAATGATAGACCGGGGGCAACAATCAGCGGAACAGCCATTTCAAGGGAGGTGCGCGTGCGCCAGGTCGGTCATTTCATCGGCGGCAAGGAGGTTGCCGGCACGTCGGGGCGCTTTGCCGAGATCTTCCAGCCCATGACGGGCGAGGTGATCGGACAGGTCGCTCTCGCGACCCGAGGGGAGATGCGCCAGGCGGTGGAGAATGCGGCGGCGGCTCAAGGCGCCTGGGCGGCCACGAACCCGCAGCGCCGCGCCCGCGTGATGATGAAGTTCCTCGAACTCATCGCCAAGGAGATGGACTCGCTTGCGGAGCTCCTCGCCCGCGAGCACGGCAAGACCATCGCGGACGCCAAGGGCGACATCCAGCGCGGCGTCGAGGTGGTGGAGTTCTGCTGCGGAATCCCGCACCTGCAGAAGGGCGAGTACACGGAAGGCGCGGGCCCCGGCATCGACATGTACTCCCTGCGCCAGCCGCTCGGCGTGGTCGCCGGCATCACGCCGTTCAACTTCCCCGCCATGATCCCGATGTGGAAGTTCGCGCCGGCCATCGCCTGCGGCAACGCCTTCATCCTCAAGCCCTCCGAGCGCGATCCGGGCGTGCCGATGCGTCTCGCCGAGCTCATGATCGAGGCGGGCCTGCCGGCCGGCATCCTCAACGTCGTCAACGGCGACAAGGAAGCCGTGGACGCGATCCTCGACGATCCCGACATCCGCGCCGTGGGCTTCGTGGGCTCGTCCTCCATCGCCGAGTACGTCTATTCGCGCTCGGCGGCGACCGGCAAGCGCGCCCAGTGCTTCGGGGGCGCCAAGAACCACATGGTCATCATGCCGGATGCCGACATGGACCAGGCGGTGGATGCGCTCATCGGCGCGGGCTACGGCTCGGCCGGGGAACGCTGCATGGCGATCTCGGTGGCGGTGCCGGTCGGCAAGGCGACGGCGGACGCGCTGATGCACAAGCTCGTGCCGCGGGTGGAGAGCCTCAAGATCGGCCCCTCCACGGACCCGTCCGCCGATTACGGCCCGCTCGTCACGAAGGCCCATCTCGACAAGGTGCGCTCCTATGTGGACCTCGGCGTCCAGGAGGGCGCCAAGCTCGTGGTGGACGGGCGCGGGTTCAAGATGCAGGGCTACGAGAACGGGTTTTACCTCGGCGGCTGCCTCTTCGACGAGGTGCGGCCGGAGATGCGCATCTACAAGGAGGAGATCTTCGGGCCCGTGCTCTCCGTGGTGCGCGCGAAGGACTACGCCGAGGCGCTTCGCCTGCCGACCGAGCACGAATACGGCAACGGCGTCGCGATCTACACCCGCGACGGCGACGCGGCGCGGGACTTCGCCGCCAAGGTGAATGTGGGCATGGTGGGCATCAACGTGCCGATCCCGGTGCCGCTCGCCTACTACACCTTCGGCGGCTGGAAGCGCTCAGGGTTCGGCGACCTCAACCAGCACGGCCCCGACGCGATCCGCTTCTACACCAAGACGAAGACCGTCACCTCGCGCTGGCCCTCCGGCATGAAGGAAGGCGCCGAGTTCGTCATCCCGACGATGCAGTGACAGCCCGCGGCGCGGCCCGCCCGCGCCGCCCTCCCCGCCTCGATGGTGTGCCGATGGCCTACCGCCTCCACTGCTTCGCCCAGTCCGGCAACGCCTACAAGGTCGCGCTGATGCTGGCCTTGACGGGCACCGAATGGGAGCCGGTCTTCGTCGACTTCTTCAACGGCGCGACGCGCCAGCCCGACTACCGGTCGCAGATGAACGCGTTCGGCGAGGTGCCGGTTCTGGAGGCCGAGGGCAAGCGCCTCACCCAATCCGGCGCGATCCTCACCTGGCTCGCGGAACGGAGCGGCCGCTTCGGCCCGGCGAACGAGGACGAGCGCCACGAAATCCTGCGCTGGATCCTCTTCGACAACCACAAGTTCACGAGCTATCTCGCGACGCACCGGTTCCTGCGGGCCTTCGCTCCCGGCAAGGCGGATCCGGCCGTGACGGCCTTCCTGAAGGGGCGGGTCGACGCCAACCTCAAGATCGTGGAGAGCCACCTTCAGGCCTCGCCCTTCGTCGTGGGCTCGCAGCCCACCATCGCCGATCTGTCGATGTGCGGATACCTCTACTACCCGCCCGAGGAGACCGGCTACGAGTGGACGCAGAGCCATCCCGCCATCGCGGCCTGGCTCGAGCGGATCCGCGCCCTTCCGGGCTGGCGGCACCCGCACGACCTGATGCCCGGCCATCCGCTGCCGAAGGCCGCGTGATGCAGTTCGCCCTCACCGAGGACCAGACCGCGATCCGCGACATGGCGCAGGCCTTCGCGGCCGAGAACCTCGCGCCCCACGCGGTGGAGTGGGACGAGGCCAAGCACTTTCCGGTGGACGTCATGCGGGAGGCCGCCGGCCTCGGCATGGGCGGCGTCTACGTCGCGGACGATGTGGGCGGGTCGGGCCTCACGCGGCTCGATGCGGCGCTCATCTTCGAGGCGCTGGCGACGGGCTGCCCCACGGTGTCGGCCTACATCTCGATCCACAACATGGCCGCCTGGATGATCGACCGCTACGGCTCGGACGAGCAGCGGGGGCGCTACCTGCCGAAGCTCTGCACCATGGAGCACCTGGCGAGCTACTGCCTCACCGAACCGGGTGCTGGCTCCGATGCGGCGGCCCTCAAGACCCGCGCGGTGCGGGACGGCGATCATTACGTCGTCAACGGCGTCAAGCAGTTCATCTCGGGCGCGGGCGTGTCGGACGTCTACGTCACGATGGTGCGCACCGCCGAGGGCGGCGCGTCGGGCATCTCGACCCTCGTCGTCGAGAAGGACACGCCGGGCCTCTCGTTCGGCGCCAACGAGCGCAAGATGGGCTGGAATGCGCAGCCCACCCGTGCGGTGATCTTCGAGGATGCGCGGGTGCCGGTGGCGAACCGGCTCGGCGAGGAGGGCATCGGCTTCAAGATCGCCATGAGCGGCCTCGACGGCGGGCGCCTCAACATCGGGGCCTGCTCCATCGGCGGCGCGCAGGCCGCCCTCGACAAAGCCCTCTCTTACGCGCAGGAGCGCAGGGCCTTCGGCAGCCGCCTCGCCGATTTCCAGGCGCTTCAGTTCAAGCTCGCCGACATGGCGACGGAGCTCGAATGCGCGCGCACCTTCCTGTGGCGCGCCGCCGCGGCGCTCGACGCCAAGGCCCTCGACGCGGGCAAGCTCTGCGCCATGGCCAAGCGCATTGCCACCGATACGGGCTTCGCGGTGGCGAACGAGGCCCTGCAGGTCCACGGCGGCTACGGGTACCTCGCCGATTACGGGATCGAGAAGATCGTGCGCGATCTTCGCGTCCACCAGATCCTCGAGGGCACGAACGAGATCATGCGGCTCATCGTGGCGCGGGGGCTCGTGGGGCGCGGCAACGGATGATCCTGCGCGCGCTCGGGCTCGGCTTCGGGGTCGCGGCGGCAATCCTCGCCCTGTTCTATGCCGCCGGTCCCTGGTTCTTCCTCGAGGGGCGCCGGCCCTTCCAGCTCAACTTCGTGGCGGGCGCCGTCTTCGGCCTCGGGCTCGGCCTCGTGGCTCATCGCCTCTGCCGCGCCCGCCCCATCGAGGCCGCCTCCGCCATGGCCCTCGTGGCGCTGCCCGGCATGCTCGTGATGGCCGCCGTGGGCTCGCATTTCGCGGTGTTCTTTCCCGCCCTCAACCCGTCCCTCGACAAGGTGTTCGGCTCGCTCATGCTGTGGTTCTACGGCTTTGCGCTCGCCGGCGCCGTCTGGACGGAGCGGCGCGCCTAACCTCTCAAGGAAACCCCATGACCAGCATCGCATTCATCGGCCTCGGCAATATGGGCGGCCCCATGGCGGCGAACCTCGTGAAGGCCGGCCACCGGGTCTCCGGCTTCGACCTCGGGCCCGCCGCCTGCGAGCAGGCCCGCCAGGACGGGGTCGCGGTCGCCGGTTCGGCTCGGGAGGCGGTGGCGGAGGCCGAGGCCATCGTCACCATGCTGCCGGCGGGCAAGCACGTGCTCGGCGTCTGGGGCGACCTCGTTCCGGCGGCGAAGGCCGGCGCCCTCCTCATCGATTCCTCCACCATCGACGTCGAGAGCGCCCGCAAAGCCCATGCGCTCGCGGCCGAGCGCGGCCTCCTCTCCCTCGATGCGCCGGTGTCGGGCGGCGTCGGCGGCGCCAAGGCGGCGACCCTCACCTTCATGGCGGGCGGCTCGCCGGACGCCTTCGCGAAGGCCGAGCCGATCCTCGCCCGGATGGGCAAGCGCGTCGTCCATTGCGGCGAGGCGGGCGCCGGCCAGGCGGCGAAGATCTGCAACAACATGATCCTCGGCATCTCGATGATCGGCGTCGCGGAGGCCTTCGTCCTCGCCGAGAAGCTCGGGCTCTCGCACCAGGCGCTGTTCGACGTGGCCTCGACCTCCTCCGGGCAGTGCTGGTCCCTTACCACCTATTGCCCGGTGCCCGGCCCGGTGCCGGCCTCCCCGGCCAATAACGGCTACAAGCCGGGCTTTGCGGCAGCGCTCATGCTGAAAGACCTGAAGCTCGCCCAGGAAGCCGCGCTGGCCTCCGGCGCCGCGACGCCCCTCGGCGCCGAGGCGGCCCAGCTCTATGGGCTCTTCAACGCCGCCGGCCATGGCGAGATGGACTTCTCAGGCATCGTCCATTTCCTGCGCGGCGCTCCCGCCGCCTGACCGGTGGAACCGGCGCACGAAGCGCCGGTCGATCCAGTCCTTCAGCCACCAGGCGGCGCGGCCCTCATAAGAAAACCAGCGCCCGCGCCCGGCAATGCCGCGACCATCGGCCGTTGAGAGGATCAACAGGTGCCGCGCCTGCGGAAGGTAGGCTTCGAGCGCCTCGCCTCTCAAGAATCGGCGCAGGTTGCGCGCCAGCGGCGGGCCCTGCCGCACGGCGAAGACGCCGGCCTTCGGGCGGGGATGCTCCACGAGGGTGGCGCAGTCGCCCGCCGCGAACACCTCCGGATGGAATAGGGTCTGGAGCGTCGGCGTGACGGCGAGAAAACCGCCCTCCACCTTGGCGAAGGCCGAGGCCGCGAGCACGGGGGGCGCCTGAGCCTGGGTCGAGACCAGCACCCGGTCGGCCGGAACGAAGCCCCCATCCGCAAGGCCGATCCCCTCGGGCCCGACCGCCACGGCCGGGGAGCCCGCGTGAACCCCGATCCCCTGCCGCTCCAGCGCCCGGCGGGCCTGTCTGCGCATGCCCTCGTTCAACTCAGGGGGCGCAGCGGCGCTCACGAGGGAGAAGGCGAACGCGGCGGGGTCAAGCCCCGCATCCCGGGCGCCGCGCCGCAAGGACGCGGCGGCGGCGAAGACGAGGCACAGGCCCGCAGCGCCCCCGCCCACCACGGCGATGCGGCGGGGCCCGCCGGGCCGGAGCGCCTCGGCCCTGAGGTGATCCCACTTCGCGAGGAAGTCGCCGATGGGCTTGACCGCGACGCCGTGCTCCGCCGCCCCGGGCAGCCCCGAGAGATCCGGCGTGATCCCGATATCGACCGACAGCACGTCGTAGGACAGCGCACCGCCCCCCGCGAGCCGCACCGCGCGGGCCGCCGCATCGAAGCCCGCCGCCTCGTCCTCGATGAACCGCGCGCCGGCGGCGCGGGCCAGGGGTGCAAGGTCGATCTCCATGGCGGCGCGGGGATAGAGCCCGGCCACATGGCCCGGCAGCATGCCCGAATAGGGCGTGCGCCGGACCTTCGCCACGAGGGTGATCGCGACGCCGGGCTCGGGGTTTCGCGCGAAGGCTTCGAGCACGAAGACGTGGGCGTGCCCGCCGCCCACGAGGACGAGATGCTTTGGCCCGCGGCACGCCTCGCCGCTCAAGCGAGGACTCCGGCGCCCGCCGCGCAGCGGCCGAGCGCTGCGGCGCTGCGGCGAGCGTCCTGAGCGCAGGACGCTCCCGTCTGCCTCCCGTGGGCGCGAGGAGCGATGGCCCGCGTCGCCGGACATCGGCGGAGAACCCTCCGCCCGTGGCTTGTGCGACGGCCGCTCATCGTTCAAATGCCTGTGGATCGGGACGCGCAGGTGTTGCAGCAGACCTACAGATTTCCCGCTTCCTGTCCATTAGGGTGCTGACTCAACGTGAACACGCATCCGCGCCTTCCGGCCCGACCCATGGCCCGCATCCCCCTTCCCGCGACGACGGATCCCGCCGCCGATGCTGCGGCGCTTCTGCGCCGGCTGGGCTTTGCCATCCTGACCCTGGGGGTCCCCGTCATGGCGCTCTTCGCCCGCCGCGCGGTGGTGGTGATGGCGCCGCTCGGCATCGTGCTCCTGGTGATCGCGTCGGCCCTCGACGGCGGCGCCCGGCCGCTGAAGGAGAGCCTCGGGCGCCTCACGGTGACCCCGACCGGGGTGGCCGCCGCGCTCGTGGTGCTGTGGTGCGCCCTGTCCCTCGTCTGGACGCCCTTCCCGGCCGAGGCCTCCGAGCGCCTGTTCAACATCGTCGGCACCGTGCTTTTGGCGGTCGGCGGCTATCTCGCCCTTCCGGAGCGCATGCGCTCGGCGAACCTCTACGTGCTTCCGGTGGGCGTCTCGGTGGCGGCCCTCTCCGCCACGGCGCTCGCCCTCTTCGCCCGGTCCGACGAGGCGACGCAGAATCTCGAGCGCGGCCTAGTGGTGCTGGCGATCCTGCTGTGGCCCGCCATGGGGTGGCTGCGCTCCCGGGGGCGGCACATGGAGTCGCTCCTCCTCGCCCTCGCGGCGGCGCTCGCCACGATGCTCGGGCCGAGCGCGCTGCCGCTGCAGGGTCTGGCCGCCGGCGCCATCGTTTTCGGCCTTGCCGCGGCGAGCCCCCGCCTCGGGGCGACGCTCACGGCGGGCCTGATGGCCGGGCTCCTCGTCGTGGCGCCCCTCCTCCCCTTCATCCTGCGTCCACTCGTGGCGCTGGTCCTCGGGGACGGGAGCGGGGCCGCGGCGACCCTCGATGCCTGGCGGGACGTGGTGCTGAACGAGCCCGTCCGCCTCATCACGGGCCACGGCTTCGAGACCGCCCTGCGCAGCCGCTATGTCGGCTTCCTGCCCCAGGCGACGCCGAGCACGCTGCTCTTCGAGATCTGGTACGAGCTTGGGATCGTGGGCGCCTGGGCCGCCGCAGTGGCGCTCGGCGTCAGCGCCCGCCGGGCCGGGCGCGATCACCCGCTTCTCGTTCCGGGAATTCTCGCCGCCTACGCCACCGCCTTCGCCTATGCGTGCCTCGGCATCGGCACCGCGCAGGTGTGGTTCCTGACGACGCTCGCCGCGACGGTGCTGATCTTTGTCGCCGCCGAGCGCGGCCAGTTCCGGACGACGCGCCCGAAAGCCATGCTGCGCCGGCGCTTCTGAGCGCCCGGGGGACGCGGCGCCCCCCTCGCGACGGGAGGGCTCAGGCCGCGACGGACGGTGTGTCGATCCGGCGCTCGTGCACCGCATGGCAGGCGACGCCCTCCGTGAGCGGCGGGATCTCGGCCCGGCAGCGGTCGTTCGCGAAGGGGCAGCGCGGGTTGAACGTGCAGCCCGTGGGCGGGTTGATCGGGTTCGGGATCTCGCCCTTCACGGGAATGCGCTGGCGCCCCGTCATGCCCACATCCGGCACCGCGTCGAGCAGCATGCGGGTGTAGGGGTGCTTGGGCGCCGCGAAGAGCTCGCGCCCGCCCGAGATCTCCACGATCCGGCCGAGATACATGACGCCGATGCGGGTCGCCATGTGGCGCACCACGGCGAGGTTGTGGCTGATGAACAGGTAGGTGAGCCCGAGGCGATCCTGCAGGTCGCGCATGAGGTTCAGGATCTGCGCCTGGACCGACACGTCGAGGGCGGACGTGGGCTCGTCGCAGACGATGAACTCGGCATTAGAGGCGAGCGCCCGGGCGATGGCGATGCGCTGGCGCTGGCCGCCCGAGAACTCGTGCGGGTACTTCTTGCCGTCGTCCGGGTGCAGGCCCACGAGCGTCAGGAGCTCGCCGACCCGGGCACGGATGTCGGCCTCGCCCTCGATGAGCTTGAAGGCCCGGATGGGCTCGGCCACGATCCGGTCCACCCCCCAGCGCGGGTTGAGGCTGGCATAGGGGTCCTGGAAGATCATCTGGATGCGCCGCCGCAGGCGCTGGCGCTCCGCGAGCGCCGCCGCGTTGGACATGGAGATGCCGTCGATGGTGACCTCGCCGGAGGTCGGGGCGAGGAGGCCCACCACCATGCGGGCGACGGTGGACTTGCCCGATCCCGACTCGCCCACGAGGGCGAAGGTCTCGCCCTTGGCGATATCGAAGGTCACGCCGTCCACGGCCTTGAGGTACTGCTTCTCGCCGCCCTCCAGCACCCGGTTGAGCCAGGGCTTGGAGACGTCGAAGGAGCGGCGGAGGTCTTTGATCTGAACGAAGGCTTGGCTCACGAGGGCACTCCTTCCTCGAGCGGCGCGTGGGTGTGAACCTTGTGAGCGGCGGCCGTCGGGTCGTTGGCGTCGTAGAGGTGGCAGGCCACCCGGTGCTCGGCCCGCTGGATCGGCTCCGGCCGGTCGCGGCTGCAGCGCTCCCAGGCATGGGGGCAGCGGGGATGGAACGGGCAGCCCGGCGGGATGGCCGAGAGCCGCGGCATGGAGCCCGGGATCTGGGCGAGCCGCGTGCCCACGTCCTGGGTGAGCGAGGGGATCGCCCCCATGAGGCCCCGGGCATAGGGGTGGAGCGGGTTCTGCACCACGTCCCGCACGGGGCCGATCTCGGCGATGCGGCCCGAATACATGACGGCGACCCGGTCGGCGGTCTCGGCGATCACCCCCATGTCGTGGGTGACGAGCATGATGGCGGTGCCGTGGTCGCGTCCGAGACGCTTCAGGAGCGAGATGATCTGGGCCTGGACCGACACGTCGAGGGCGGTGGTGGGCTCGTCCGCGATGATGAGCTCGGGCTCGACGCAGAGCGCGAGCGCGATGACGACGCGCTGGCGCATGCCGCCGGAGAACTCGTGCGGGTAGCCGTCGATGCGCCGCTCGGGCGCCGGGATGCCCACCTCCGCCAAAAGCTCGATCGCCCGCTTGCGGGCGGCGGCGGCGGAGAGGTTGGAATGGGTCTGAATCGTCTCGATCAGCTGCTCGCCGACCCGGTAGAGCGGGTTGAGGCTCGTGAGCGGGTCCTGGAAGATCATGCCGATGCGCTTGCCGCGCACCTTGCGCATCTCGTCGGGGGAGAGGTTGTCGATGCGGGTGCCCGACAGCCGGATCTCGCCTCCGGCGATGCGGCCGGGCGGGTCGATGAGGCCGATCACGGCCGAGCCCGTGACGCTCTTGCCGGCGCCGGACTCGCCCACGACGCCGAGCACCTCGCCCTTGGCGATGTCGAAGGAGACGCCGTCGATGGCTTTCAGAACGCCGCGGCGGGTGACGAACTCGACCTTGAGGTCGCGGACGGAGAGGACGGGTTGGCTCATCGGAGTTTCGGGTTCAGCACATCCCTCAGCCAGTCGCCGAGGAGGTTGATCGAAAGCGCGAGCAGGATGAGCGCCAGCGCCGGAGAGAACAGGATCCACCATTCGCCCGAGAAAAGGAACTGCTGGCCGATCCGGATGAGGGTGCCGAGCGAGGGCTGGGTGGGGGGCATGCCGACGCCGAGGAAGGAGAGCGTCGCCTCCTCGATGATGGCGAGCGCCAGGTTGATCGTCGCGATGACGAGCACCGGGCCGGTCACGTTCGGCAGCACGTGCCGGACCATGATGACGAAGGACTTGAGCCCGATGAGCCGCGCCGCGTCGACATAGACCTTGCTCTTCTCGACCATGGTCGAGGCCCGCACGGTGCGGGCGTATTGCGCCCAGTTCGAGATGCCGATGGCGAGGATCAGGATGTAGAGCGTCGCGTCCTCCTGCTGGGCCGGCGAGATCACGCCGCGGGCGACGCCGAAGACGAGAAGCGCCACGAGGATCGCCGGAAAGGAGAGCTGCACGTCGGCGACGCGCATGATGAGCGCCTCGGTGCGCCCGCCGAGATAGCCCGCGACGAGCCCGGCGGAGACGCCCACCACGAGGGAGAACAGCACCGACGCGAAGCCGACGAGGAGCGAGACGCGGGAGCCGTAGAGGATCGCCGAGAACATGTCCCGGCCCTGCGGGTCGGTGCCGAGGATGAAGGTCTTGCCCGTGATCTCGTTCGGTTCCATCGGCCGCGAGAAGCCGTCCGAAAGGTCGAGCTGCGCGGGATCGAAGGGGTTCTGCGGCGCAAGCGCCGGCGCGAGGATCGCCGCCAGGATGAGCACCAGCGCCACGAAGGCGGAGATCATCGCCACGGGCGAGTGCCGGAAGCTCCAGGCGACGTCGCCGTCCCAGGCGCGGGCGAGGAAGCCCGGCGGGCGGGCGGGCGCCGCGGGGGCTACCGCCGCGGGAGCGGCCGGCACCGGGGGGCTCAGCGGGTTGGGGGAGGTCTCGACGCCGTGGGCCATCAATGGGCTCCCTTGGGGGCGGTGCGCAGGCGCGGATCGAGCGCGAGATAGGTGAGGTCGGTGGCAAGGTTCACCACCACGAACACGAAGGCGACGAAAACGAGGTAGGCCGCCATGACGGGCACGTCCGCGAACTGCACCGCATTGACGAAGAGCGCCCCGAGGCCCGGCCACTGGAACACCGTCTCGGTGACGATCGCGAAGGCGATGACGGAGCCGAGCTGCAGGCCCGCGATGGTGACCACCGGGATCATGGTGTTGCGAAGCGCATGCCGGAACTCGATCACCCGGCTCGGGATGCCCCGCGCCCTGGCAAAGCGGATGAAGTCGGAGCGCATCACCTCCAGCATCTCGGCGCGCACGAGGCGCATGATGAGGGTGAGCTGGAAGAAGCCGAGGGTCAGCACCGGCATGATGAGGGATTTGAGGCCCGATTCCGTGAAGAGCCCCGAGGTCCACCAGCCGATGCGCACCGTCTCGCCGCGCCCGAAGCTCGGCAGCCAGCGCAGCTCGACGGCAAAGAGATAGATGAGCCCGATCCCGATCAGGAAGGTCGGCAGGGACACGCCCACGAGGGAGAGGGTCATCACCGCATTGGCGATGAAGCCGTTGCGCCGGATCGCGGCGTAGACGCCGAGGCCCACCCCCGCCACCGTGGCGAAGAGCGCGGAGAGCACCGCAAGCTCGACCGTGGCGGGCAGGCGCTCGGCGATGAGGGCCGAGACGGGCCGCGCCTGGCGGTACGAGACCCCGAAATCGCCCTGGGCGGCGTTCCACAGGAAGCGCGCGAACTGCACCGGGAAGGGCTGGTCGAGGCCGAGCCGCTCGGTGAGCTCGGCGCGGTCCTGCAGGGTCGCCTCCTGCCCCACCATGTTGGCGACGGGGTCGCCCACGAAGCGGAACATGGAAAAGGCGATGAAGGCGACGGTGACGAGGACGAGCGCGCCTTGAACGAGGCTGCGCAGGATATAGGCGAACATCGCGTTCCCAAAAAGAAAAAGGGGCGCGCGAGAAGGCTCGCGCGCCCCACCAACTTATCAGCGAATTACATGCCCTTGAAGGTCACGTACTTCAGCTTGACCTGGTTCTCGGCGTCGACCGGGATGTCGACGTTGTTCTTCATCGCGTAGGCGAGCATCTGGTGGTGCACCGGGAGATAGAGGGTCTCGTCGGCTGCGACCTTCCAGATCTCGGCGATCGTGGCGTTGCGCTTCTTGGTGTCGATCTCGGAGGCGAGGCTCACGATCTTCGCGTCGAGATCCTTGTTCACGTAGCGGGTGGCGTTGTTGGCGCCGAACTTGCCCGTCCGCGAGTGGTAGAGATACGTGAACACGTACTCGGAGTCGAAGGTCGGGACGCCCCAGCCGTAGAGGTAGAAGTCGGTCTCCGGCGGCTCCTTGGCGATCAGCGGGAAGTGGATCGTCTTCGATTGCGAGACGAGGTTCACCTTGATGCCGATCTGGCCCATCATGCCGACGACCGCCTGGCAGATGCCCTCGTCGTTGACGTAGCGGTCGTTCGTGCAGTGCATCGTCGTCTGGAAGCCGTTCTCGTAGCCGGCCTGCTTGAGCAGGTCCTTCGCCTTGGCGAGGTCGGGCGTCGGAGCCTTGTCGAGCTCGGGGGTCCAGCCGTTCACGAAGGGCGGCATGATCACGCCGGTCGGCACCGACTGGCCGCGCATGACGACGCGCTGGATCGCCTGGCGGTTGATCGCCATGTTCATGGCCTGGCGGACGCGCTTGTCGGCGAAGGGGTTCTTGCCCTCGACGTTGTCGGTCTTGAGGTCCATGGCGGCCGCGTTGAGGCCGAAGAAGATCGTGCGGTTCTCGGGGCCCGTGTTCACGCGGGTGTTCTGCGTGCCCTTGAGGCGCTCGATATCCTGCACCGGCACGTCCTGCACGAAGTCGACCTCGCCGGAGAGCAGCGCGGCGACGCGGGTCGCGTCGGACTTGATGGGCGTGTAGATGATCTCGGAGATCTCGAGCGGGATGTCCTTGCCCTTGCCCCAGTAGGCGTCGTTGCGCTTGAGCACCGTGCGCACGTCGGGCTCGCGGGAGACGAGGCTGTAGGGGCCCGTGCCGTTGGCGTTGCGGACCGCGAAGTTCTCTTCCTTGTTCTTGAAGTCCTGGGTCTTCGTGGCGTTGTTCGCCTCGGCCCATTCCTTGTCCATCATGAACGTGTTCGTCAGGTTGTTGACGAGCAGCGGGTTCGGACCCTTCGTCTTGATGTGGATGGTGCTGTCGTCGACCTTGGTGACGCTCTCGACGGAGGTGAGCAGGCCCTTCATTTCGGAGGTGGGCTGCATGGCGCGGTTGAGCGAGAACACCGCGTCGTCGGCGTTGAAGGGGGCGCCGTTGTGGAACTTCACGTTCTGACGCAGCTTGAACTCCCACACGGTCGGGTCGTTCGGCAGCGTCCGCCAGGAGGTGGCGAGGCCCGGGATGAGATCGCCCTTCTGGTTGCGGTTCGCGAGCGGCTCGTAGATGTGGTGGCCGAGCGTGTGGGTCGCGCCCTCGTTCTGGGCGTGCGGATCGAGCGTGAGCGAGTCGCCCGCGCGAGCCCAGCGCAGGGTCCTGGCCTCGGCGCTGACGGCGGTCAGGGCGGTGGCCGAGACGAGGGCGGCCGCGATAGCGATACGTTTGGCTGACATTTCGGTATTCTCTCCTCTGAGCGCGCGACCCTTATCTGAGCCGTCGTCGATAAGCGGCGGATCATAGGGACGGTTTTTTCCGTTGTCACGGTCGGAACCCGGCTCCGCGCAACAAAATTCCGCACGGTTAACCGGGCCGGCTCTAGCGCAGACGGGGGTTCAGCGCGTCGCGCAGCCAGTCGCCCAGGAGGTTGATGGCGAGGACGAGCGCCGCGAGCGCGATGCCCGGGAACGCCACGATCCACCACTCGCCCGAGAACAGGTAGTTGTTGCCGATCCGGATGAGGGTGCCGAGGGACGGCATGGTTTCGGGCATGCCCGAGCCCAGGAACGAGAGCGTCGCCTCCGTGATGATGGCGAGGGCGAGGTTGATGGTGGCGATGACGAGCACGGGCCCGAGCACGTTCGGGAGGACGTGCCGAACCATGATGACGGGCGCCGGCAGGCCGATGAGGCGGGCGGCGGCGATATAGTCCTTGTTCTTCTCCACCATCACGGAGCCGCGTACCGTGCGGGCATATTGCACCCAGAAGCTGAGGCCGATGGAGAAGACCAGCACGGACAGCATGGTGGTGGGATCGAGCTGGCCGCCGAGGACCGACTTCGCTACCCCGTCCACGAGGAGCGCGATCAGGATGGCCGGGAAGGTGAGCTGCACGTCGGCGACCCGCATGATCACCGCATCGAGGGCCCCGCCCACATAGCCCGCCAGAAGCCCGAGCCCGATGCCGAGCACCGCCGAGAAGGCCACCCCGAGGAAGCCGACGAGGAGCGAGATGCGCAGGCCGTAGAGGATGGCCGAGAGGATGTCGCGGCCCTGCTCGTCCGTGCCGAGCACGTAGGGCGCCTGCCCCTCCGCCGACCAGATCGGCGGCAGGCGGCTGTTGAGAAGGTCGAGCTCGGCCGGATCGAAGGGGTTCTGGGGCGCGACGAGCCCCGCCACCGTCGCCATGACGAAGAACAGGAGGGTGACGGCCGCCGCCACCATGGTGAGCTTGGACCGCCGGAAGCTCGCCCACACATCGCTGTCGAGGAAGCGTCCCGCCCAGGAGAGCTCCCGGGGCGCCGCGGCAGGGCTGGAGGCGGGGGTGCCGGCGGCGGCCTGCAGGCCTTCGGTCATGGTGCGCCCCTCACGCCGGCTGCCGGATGGACGAGCGCAGGCGCGGATCGACCACCGTGTAGAGGATGTCCACCGCGAGGTTGATCGTCACGAAGATGAGCGCCACGAGCAGCAGGTAGGCCGCCATGATGGGAATGTCCACGTTCTGCACCGCCTGAACGAAGAGAAGCCCCATGCCGGGCCACTGGAAAACCGTCTCGGTGATGATCGCGAAGGCGATGATGGAGCCGAACTGGAGGCCCACGATGGTGATAACGGGAACGAGGGTGTTCTTGAGGGCGTGGCCGAAATGGATCGACCGGGTCTTCAGGCCCCGCGCCCGGGCGAAGCGGATGTAGTCGGTGCGCAGCACCTCGAGCATCTCGGCCCGGACGAGGCGCATGATGAGGGTCATCTGGAACAAGCCGAGGGTGACGGACGGCATGATGAGCGCCTGCCAGCCCGAGGCCGTGAAGTAGCCCGACGTCCACCAGCCGAGCCGCACCACGTCGCCGCGGCCATAGGAGGGCAGCCAGCCGAGGGTGACGGCGAAGAGGTAGATGAGCAGGATGCCGATGAGAAAGGTCGGCAGGGAGATGCCGACGAGGGACACGGTCTGGAGAACCCGCGCGAGGAAGCTCTCCCGGCGGAGCGCCGAATAGACCCCCATCAGGATCCCGAGCACCACCGCGAAGACCGTGGCCGCGAAAGCAAGCTCGAGGGTCGCCGGCATGCGCTCCATGAGCAGCGTCGCGACGGGCTGGCGGAACTGGTAGGAGATGCCGAAATCGCCCTGCACCGCCCGGAACACGTAGCGGGCGAACTGCACCGGCACGGGATCGTCGAGGCCGAGCGACAGGCGCACCTGCTCGCGCTCCGCCGCGGGCGTGTCCATCGACACCATCTGGTTGATCGGGTCCCCGGCGAAGCGGAACATCGCGAAGGCGATGATGCCCACCGCCAGGAGGACGCCGACGGCCTGGAGCGCACGACGGATGATGAAAGCGAGCATCGCAAGACCTCTGCCCTCCCCCTTGAGGGGAGGGTGCCGGCAGGCGGGTGGGGGTGGTGCAGGAGGCACCGCCGAGGTCCAGGCGGCACCACCCCCACCTCCAACTCCTCCCCTCAAGGGGGAGGAGAGCGTAAGCCCTACTCCTTACGCGCCCAGTAGAGCAGCACCGAGTTGTCGGCGCGCTGGGTCAGCTTCACCTTGTTCGACACGCCCCAGGCGAGCGCCTGCTGGTGCAGCGGGATGTAGCCGAAATCGTCGAAGGCGAGCTTGAAGGCCTGCTTCATGTACTCGTCGCGCTTGGCCTTGTCGCTCTCGACCAGCACCTTGTCGGCAAGCGCGTCGTGCTCCTTGTTGCAGTAATTGCCCACATTGGACTCGCCGCGCGAGGATTGCGGGTTGTCGCGGCAGCCCTGGATGTCGAACAGCACGTTGTGGCCGTCGAAGGTGCCGGGGGTCCAGCCGAGGAGGTAGAACGAGGTGTTGTAGCCGCCCGCCTTCAGGGTCTTGGCGAAATACTGCGCCTTGGGCTGGGCGAGGAGGTTCACCTTCACGCCGATGCGGGCCAGCATGGAGACCACCGCCTGGCAGATCGCCTCGTCGTTCACGTAGCGGTCGTTGGGGCAGTCCATGCCCACCTCGAAGCCGTTCGGATAACCGGCGTCGGCGAGGAGCTTCTTGGCGCCTTCCGCGTCGAACTTCGGACGCTGGAACTCCTGCTCGAAGGTCACGAGCTCCGGCGCGATCATGAGGGCGGACGGGGTCGAGAGGCCGCGCATGACGCGGGTCTTGATCGTCTCGACGTCGATCGCCTGGTAGAAGGCCTGGCGGACACGCTTGTCCTTGAAGGGGTTCTTGCCCTTCACGTTCGAGAACAGGAGCTCGTCGCGGGTCTGGTCCATGCCGAGGAAGATCGTGCGCAGTTCGGGGCCCGTGAGCACCTTGGCGTTCGGGCTCGAGTTCACGCGCTGGATGTCCTGCAGCGGAACCGGCTCGATCACGTCCACCTCGCCCGAGAGCAGCGCCGCGACGCGGGTCGCGTCCGAGCCGATGGGGGTGAAGACGATCTCGGTAAGGTTGTGCTCGGCCTTGTTCCACCACTTGTCGTTCGGCTTGAACACCGTCCTGACGCCGGGCTGGTGGCTCTCGATCCGGAAGGGGCCCGTGCCGTTGGCGTTGAGGGCCGAATAGCTCGGCGTGGTCGCCGAAGCGGGCGTCGGCGCGGTGGAGTTGTTCGCTTCAGCCCACTCCTTGTCCATGATGTACCAGGTGTCCCACTGGGCATTCAGGATCGGGTTGGGGCTCTTGAGCCTCACCTCCACCGTGTGGTCGTCGATCTTCACGACCTCGGCGCTCGTGGGCACCCGGGTCTGGAAGTTCGAGCCCTGCGCCCGCACGCGCTGGGCCGAGAACACCACGTCGTCCGCCGTGAAGTCGTTGCCGTTGTGGAACTTGACGCCCTTGCGCAGGAAGAAGCGCCAGGTGAGGCCGTCCGCGCTCGTCTCCCAGCGCTCGGCGAGGGCCGGCTGGATCGCCAGGTCCTTGCCGCGGGCCGTGAGGCCCTCATAGACGTGGCCGAGATGGGCGTTCGTCGTGGTCTCGTTGACCGTATAAGGGTCGAGGGACTTCAGGTCGCCCTGGTTGGCGTAGCGCAGGGTCACGGCCTGCGCGGTGCCTGCAACGAGCGTCGCGGCGAGCGCTGCGAGCAAGGTCTGACGGTTGAACATCGAGTGCCGTTCTCCACTGGAAGGCCCGTCTGGTTCGGGCTTATCTTTGTCGGGGAACTCAGGCGCATGGGCCGGCCCCCTTGAGCCGGCACGTTAGACGCGTTGGCGCCCGGCGGTCCAGTCCCGACTTTCGCCCCATGAGGCTCAAGCTTAAGGCTTTCTGCTGTCCTGCCGCAGGATCTGCCGCTTCCATGTGCGGGACGGGTTGACCCGGCGGGGCCCGCCTGCTTCGCTCGGCGCCAATCCCGTCCCGACGGACGGCTGCACCCTTGAGGATCCCCGATGCCCCTGATCAACCGCGTGGCCGCCCTGTCGGACGAGATCGCCACCTGGCGCCGCGACTTTCACGAGAACCCCGAGATCCTCTTCGACGTGCACCGCACGGCCGGCATCGTGGCCGACAAGCTCAAGGCGTTCGGCTGCGACGAGGTGGTGACGGGCCTTGGCCGCACCGGGGTCGTGGGCGTGATCCGGGGGCGGCAGACGGGGTCCGGCCGGGTGATCGGCCTTCGCGCCGACATGGACGCCCTGCCGATCGAGGAGGCGACGGACGTCCCCTACAAGTCGAAGGTGCCGGGCAAGATGCATGCCTGCGGGCATGACGGCCACACGGCGATGCTGCTCGGCGCCGCCAAGTACCTTGCAGAGACCCGCAACTTCGACGGCACCGCCGTCATGATCTTCCAGCCCGCCGAAGAGGGCGGCGGCGGCGGCGACGCCATGGTGAAGGACGGGCTCATGGAGCGCTTCGGCGTCCAGGAGGTCTACGGCCTCCACAACATGCCGGGCATTCCCGTCGGCCATTTCGCCATCCGCCCCGGCCCCATGATGGCGGCGGCGGACCGCCTGACCCTCACCATCGAGGGCAAGGGCGGCCATGCGGCCCGGCCCCACGAGTGCATCGACACCATCGTGGTGACGGCGCACGTGATCACGGCGCTCCAGTCCATCGCGGCCCGCAACGTGGACCCGCTCGAATCCGCGGTCATCTCGATCTGCAGCGTGAAGTCGGGCGACACCTTCAACGTGATCCCGCAGACGGCGACGATCCTCGGCACCGTGCGGACGCTCACCGAGGAGGTGCGCGACTTGTGCGAGGCGCGGATCCGGGCCGTGGTCGAGAACACCTGCGCGGCCTTCGGCGCCAAGGCCACCCTCGACTACGTGCGGGGCTATCCCGTCACCATGAACGAGCCCGCCAAGACCGACTTCATGGCGGCCGTCGCCCGCGAGGTGGCGGGGGAGCGGGGCGTCGACACCACGATCCAGCCCCTCATGGGGTCGGAGGATTTCTCCTACATGCTGAACGAGCGCCCCGGGGCCTACATCTTCCTCGGCAACGGCGATACGGCGGGGGTCCACCATCCGGCCTACGACTTCAACGACGAGGCCGCGCCCTACGGCGTCTCGCTCTGGGCGCGGATCATCGAGAGCGGCATGCCGGCGCGCTGAGGGCCCCGGTCCCAGGTCCGGCCTGTTCCAGGTCCAGGCCGGACCGTCCCAGTCCCAGGCGGGACTGCCCCAGTCCCAGGCCGTCGCGGCCCAGTGCCAGCCCGTTTTCAGTCCAGTCCCAGCCTCCGCCGCACCTGCCGGAAGGCGCCCCGGACGGGCCGGAACGTGAAGCGGACGCGGTGCTCGCCCGAGGGCACCGCGACCGCCCGGAAGAGAACGTTCGCCCGCAGCACCGCCACCTCGTGGCCGTCGATCTCGGCGGACCACCAGGGATGGTAGGGGTCCGCGAGCACCAGGTGGCCCGGAGCGCCGGCCCGCACGTCGATGACGATCTCCGTGTTGCGGTACGAGCGGATCGCCACCTCCGCCGGCTCCCCTGAGGGCGGCAGGGTGCGCAGCCCCTCGGGGCGGGGCTCCTCCAGGAGCACGGTCCGGCGCAGATCCACCGCCGGCCAGCGCCCGCTCGCCAGGATCGCCGCAAAATCGGTCCGCTCGGCCGCGGCGGCGAAGTGCGCCCGCGGGAAGGCGCCGGGGTTCTCGTACACGAAGCCCTCCGGCGTCTTCGCCACGAGGGCAAGATCGCCCGGCTTCAGCCCGGGATTCATGCGCTCCGCCGGAACCCCCGTCACGACGAAGCGCAGGCCGAGAAGATCGGCGAGGGTCGATCCGTAGGAGGCAAAGAGCGGCGGGAAGCGGCGCTGGTCCGGCAGGGCGGCATGGTCCTCCGCGCCCACCGCCTGCGTGTAGAGCGCGAGCCGCAGGGGGTTGTAGCCCAGGGTGTTGTGGAGCCGGTGGACGAGGCTGGCGTTCGGCCAGTGAAAGCCGAGACCCGCCAGTTCCACCCGGTCGAGGCTCCCGGGCCCGAGCCGGTCCTTCAGGACCGCGAGCGTCCCCTCCCGGCTGCCCGGCCGAAGGGCCTCGTAAGTTGCGGGCGGCAGGGCGGTGGATTCGTTCGGCCCGTTGTTGAAGGCCAAATCCGCCGCGAGAACGGCGACGAGCGCCGTAAGGGCGAGGAGCGGCCGGCGCCTCGCCAGAGGCGGCAGAACGGAAAGCGCCAGCAGCGCCAGCGTGAGCCACAGCGCGGCGCTCGCGATCGGCCAAGCGGCCGAGGCCGCGGTCTCCTTCAGCAGCGCGAGCGTCATCGCGGCGGAGAACAGCGCGAGCCCGGTTACGATCTCTGCGAGGCCCCAGGGAGGTCCCTCTCTCAGGAACGTGCCGGTCCAGACCCGGTGCACGAGGTAGCCGGCTGCGATCGCGCCGAGCGCCCCGACGAGGAAGAGCGCATCCGCCGGGCGGCGGAAGAGGTCGACCCCCGGCAGCAGCTCGAAGGCGACCCGAAAGACCGGCGTGACGTTGCCGAGGGCATAGAGCAGCACCAGCACGAGGCCGACCGTGACGGTCCTGATCTCGCGCGCCCAGAGCACGCCCCTGAAGAGCCCTGCCACCAGCACCGCGAAAGGCAGCGCGCCCGCATAGACGACGCCCATGTTGCGAGCGAGCACGTAGGAACTCTCGCCCCAGCGGGGGCTCGGCGGGCCCCAGTACTCCATGAAGGGGCCATCGACCCCGAAAAGGTTCGGAACGACAGCTGTAAGCAGCAAAGCCGGATGCACCGCCCCGCGGCGCGCCTCGCCGTACGCGATGGAGGGCCGGTTCGAGCCCTCGGCCATGAGGAGGGTGAGGAGCACGGGCCCGGCGACCACGAGGAGACCGCCCGCGAGGCCGGCAAGGAGAGGCCGAACGAGGGTGACAGGCCGCCTCTCTCGAAAGCCCTGCGCGATGACGGCACCGACGAGGAGCCAGGCCCCGAGCAGCGCCACCTGATCGCGTCCGAGGACCATGAAGCCCGCAACGAGGCCTGCCCCGAACCCGTAGGCGAGAGAGCGCCGCTCCATCGCCCGGAGGAGGAGCAACAACGCGGCCGGCCAGAAGGCAAGACTCAGCACCTGCCCCACATGCTGCACGCGCCAGGCGGCCGAGCACCCGAACGCAAAGGCGAGCGCCGCCACGAGGGCACCCGCCGGGTGCCAGCCCCGGTCCCGAAAGAGCAGCATAACGAAGAGCCCGCCGAGCCCGAGGCTCCCGAGCACCACGGCGTCGAAAGCCTGGAGGCCCGGATTGGGGTTGAGGGCGGCGAGCAGGAGAAAGGGAGGCGAGAAGATCAGCGATTGCGGATCGGCCACTTGGGGCTGGCCCGCGAACACGAAAGGCGCCCAGAAGGGGGAGTCGCCGCGGTGGAGGGACTGGGCCAGGAACTGGAGTTGCGGGTAGAAATGCGCCTTCGCGTCCCAGGGAATCGTGACCGCGCCCGAGAGCCAAGGCCAGGCGAGCGCAAGCCACGCGAGGGCATACAGAACGAAGGCGGCCGCCCAGTCCGGGCCCGCCAGGGCCCGCGGCGCGCCCAGACGAGCGTCAGGCAATCAGGCCGCCCTCATTCGCCCGCAGGCAGCCGGGCCACGAGGGTGTCCATGTCGATGTAGTGCCCGGCACGATCGCGCTTCGAGGCGAGATATCGAACGTTCTCAGCGGTAGGCCGCCCGAGCACCCGCTGGTCCTCAGCCACCTCGATGCCGGCTTTGCGGAGAGCCCCGATCTTCTCGGGGTTGTTCGTCATCACGCGCACCGATGCGACGTCGAGCTGGCGCAGCATCTCGGCCGCGAAATCGAACCGGCGCTGGTCGAGGTCGAAGCCCAGCACCTCGTCGGCATCGTAGGTGTCGTAGCCCTGGCTCTGCAGCTTGTAGGCGCGGATCTTGTTGGCGAGCCCGTTTCCCCGGCCCTCCTGGTCGAGATAGAGGAGGATGCCGCCTTCCCCTTCCGCCATGCGCTGCACGGTGTCCCGGAGCTGGTCGCCGCAATCGCACTTCAACGAGCCGAACAGGTCTCCCGTCAGGCAGGCGGAGTGGAGCCGGACGGCCACGGGCTGCGCAAGATCAGGCTTGCCGACGATCACCGCCACCTGGTCGCGCAGCCCCTCGCCGCCGCGGAACACCACGAACTCGGTCGAGGAGGCACCTTCGAGGGGCACGGGAGCGCGGCTCACGATCCTGAGATCGCGCACATTGGCGGCCCGGAAATCCCGGACCGCGTCCGCCTGGACCCGAACCACCGACGGGTCCACGTCGATTCCGGCGGCAAGCGGCACCACGATGACGGCCGGCAGAACGAGGGCGAGGCGGGCGAGTTCGAGCGCCACTTCGTCGAGCTCGCTCACGGGCGCGGTCGGGGCGTCGATGCGCGCGTCGACCTTGAGGGCCAGCGTCTCAATGCGGGCAGGATCGATCACCGGGAGGGCGACCGTTCCAGGCTGGCTCCGGTCGAGGCCGAGCCGCCGCAGGCGCGCTGCGGGAAGGACGAGGTGCGCCCTGCCGGAGGCCAGGGCTCCGAGACGTTCGCACAGGCCCAGGTCGAGATCCTCGACCCCGAGGGCGAGCACGCTCTTCCCCGCATCGTCGATCACGACAGGACGGGCCGCACGGATTTCGGCGATCGCGCGCTCGACCGCGAGCGGATCGAGGCCGTCCGACAGGCTCAGAACAAGACGCATCATCGTTCGACACCCCAGGCGCGCCGGTCCTTGAGGGGACCGGTCTTGGTCGGAAGCTGCTTCAACAAACCTTGTGCGCGCCGGAAGCTTGCTACCAGATGAACGGCGGCGCACTCTATCACCACTTCTTGCTCGGGGAAGAGACAAGAACGCATACGTGATAGGACGTTGGTTGGATCAATGACCCCTTCTGCTTGGGCTCTCGCGGCCCGGACCTTACCGCTTCTACACGCCTGGCAAGCAAACGGATGCATCCGAAACGGGGCAGGAGCGCGGATTCTTCCCGTGATCACGAGGAAGTCATGAAGCCGGGAACGCAGACCTATTCGCCGGCGCAAAAGGGCGCCCACTGGCTCACCGCCGCCCTCGTCGCGCTCCTGATCCCGGCCGGCTATGCGATGACGGGTCTCATGGCGGCGGGCTCCCTCAAGAACGCCGTTTACGAACTGCACAAGTCGTTCGGGATGATGGTTTTCGGGCTGGGGCTGTGGCGCGTCGGGCTGCGGCTGTGGCTGGGCGCCCCCCCGACCGAGCCCGGCCTGCCGGCTTGGCAGCGGGCGGCCGCCCGGGCCTCCCATTTCGCGCTCTATGCCCTGCTCTTGCTCGTCCCGCTGAGCGGCTGGGCGGCGACGTCGGCCTGCTGCGCGCCCGTGAACCTGTTCTGGTCCCTGCCGCTCACGCTGCCGGTCGAGGGCGGCATGGAGCGCGCGAAGGCGATCTTCCTCGTGCACGACGTGCTGGCCTACAGCCTCGCCGCCGTGGTGGCCCTGCATGCGGCGGCAGCGCTCCACCATCACTGGGTGCGCCGGGACGGGACGCTCCTCAGGATGTGGCCCGGGGCCAAAGGGGCGGCTCCCGTTGCTGCCGCGGAGGGGTACGGCAGTTCCGGCGCCCCGGCGGCCCTCTCCGGCGGAGCAGCGCAGAAGCCGTCTTCGTGAGAAGTCTGGGGGTCTGGGACCGCCGCCCTATCCCGGGAAGGCGAGGAGGTCCGTGTGGCCGACCACGCAGGTGGCGTCGGCGAGCCGGGCCTCGCGCCAGGACGCGATCTCGGTCTCGGGCACCTGGCCAGTCTCGCGAACCGCCCGGGCGGTGCCCTCCGCCAGTTCGGCGATGAGGGCGCGGTCCCCGGCACCGAGCCGCCATGGGCTGTCGGCGCTGCGCACCCGGTAGCCGGCCCTTGAGAAAGCCTCCGCGAGGGCGTCGGTCGCCCGGGGCCCCGCGGCCGGCCCGAACCCCTTGTCGCCGCCCTGATGGGCATGGAACGCCGCCCGGATGGCCGCGTCGGCGGGATGCGGCGGGTGCCAGGTCTCGGTGCCGTTATAGGTGAGCACGGTGTAGAAGACGGCGCCCTGCGCCACCACGGCCTCGACGCAGCGCTCGATCCAGGCCGGCGAGACGAGATCGAAGAGCGCCGCCGCCGTGACGAGGTGGGGCGCCCCCGCGAGCGCGCCGTCGAGATCCGCCGCAAGGTCGGCCTCCTGGAAGGCCACCGTGAGGTCCCGCCCCTCGCGGGTGACCTTGAGCTCGGACCCGGCGTCCTCCCGGACCTCGCCCCAGCGGGCGATGCGCTCCCGGGCGACGCCGAGGAGCGCCCGGTCGTGGTCAATGAGGCGCCAGCGCTGGCGCCGGGGCAGGGCTGGGGCGAGGGCCCGGATGTTCGAGCCCGCCCCGCAGCCGAGATCCACCACCGACAGGGTGTCCCGCCCGGCAAAGCGCCGCTGAAGAGCGGTGAGCAGGTCCGGGTTGCGGGCCCGGTGATCGGCGGGCTCGCGCAAGGCAAGCCAATCGGCGCTGAATCCGCTCATGCGGCCTCCCCTGCCTGCTTCAACACAGTCGCGATCCGGGCCGCCGTATCGGTCCAGCGGGGCAAGCCCTGCCCGGCCTCCCAGGCGGCCTCGGCCAAGCGCTCTCGTAGAGCGCGATCCTTAACGACCCGTTCGAGGGCCGCCCGCAAGGCCGGCCCGTCGCCCGGGGGCACCTTGAGGGCCGCCGCGTCCGGCACCGTTTCGGCGGCGGCGCCCCCGGTGGAGGCCACGAGCGGCAGGCCGCGGGCGAGGCCCTCGGCGAGCGCCATGCCGTAGCCCTCGTAGAGAGACGGCGAGACCAGCACGTCCGCGGCCGCGTAGAGACGGTCGAGGGTTAGGCGATCCACGTTGCCGGTGAGCGTGACGCGGGCCTCGAGACCCTGCGCCGCGATGGCGCGCCGGAGGCCGGCCACCGCCTCGGGATCGCGGTCGAGGGCGCCCGCGAGGGTGAGGTGCCAATCCGCGTCGCGCAGGCTGCCGAGCGCCTCGACGAGCAAGGTGAAGCCCTTGCGCGGCGACACGGCGCCGACGGCCAGGAGTTCGACCGGCCGACCCGTGCCTCTGGCCCGCGGCGCGGGGTCCGTGCCGGGCTCGGCCACCGCGACGATGGCAGGATCGACTCCGAACTCCGCGGCGAGCAGGCGCGCCGTGAGGGGGCTCGTGACGATGATCCGCCGGGCGAGGGCGAGCGCCCTCGCCTCTGAGGCGATCAGAGCGGCCTGCCGCTCCGGCGGAAGCCCGCTTTCAAGGCCGAGCGGATGGTGGACGAGGGCGACGACGGGCCGCCCGAAGCCCGCGATGAGGCTCTCCGGCATGGCGCCGTAGGCAAGGCCGTCGATCAGCAGGACGGCATCCGCGGGCGTCCCGGCCACGAGGCGGGCCGTCTCGGCGAGATCCGCAGGCGACGGGTCGGGATAGCGGGCCGGCAGGGTGAGATGGGTCACCGCCACCCCCTCGCCCGGCAGCCCGTCGAGAACGCGCCGGGCGTAGTGGTAGCCGCCCGTCGGGCTCGCAAGATCGCCCGGGACGGCGAAGACCACTCCGGTCACGCGACCGGACCCTCGAACCAGGCCCGGGCGACGTCCGACTCGTGGAGCGTCACCCGAATGCGGGAGACGCCCTCGGAGCCCGGGCCGAGGCGGCCGGTGCGGGCGGCCTCGGCCATGGCGTCGAAGATGTGCTTCGACAGGAACTCGGTCGTGGTGTTCTGGCCTTTGAACTGCGGGAGGGCGTCGAGATTCTGGTATTGCAGCGGCCTCAAGGTAGCGCCGAGCGCCTCGTGGGCGCGGCCGATATCCACCACCACGGCGTCTTCCGTGAGGGTCTCGCGGAAGAACGCGACGTCGACCACGAAGGTGGCGCCATGCAGGCCCTGGGCGGGCCCGAACAACTCGCCCTTGAAGGAATGAGCGATCATGATGCGGTCGCGAACTTCAACGGCGTACATCGGGCTAATCCTCAGTAACGGATGGCGGCGGTGAGCCCCGGCGCACCGGGGCCGAAGAGGCGGGGCAATTCAGCCGGGAGGTCCGCGAAGGCGACGTCCTCGGTGATGAGGGCGTCGAGGCGGGAATCGGCCAGGAGATCGAGGGCTTTGGCGAGGCGGCGGGCATAATCCCAGCGCGGCCGGCGGGAGGCCGCCACGTGCCCGACCTGGGACGAGACGAGCCGCAGGCGGCGACTGTGGAAGTCGAGGCCGAGGGGGGCCGGCACCATGGCGTCCCCGTACCAGCTCATCTCGACGACTGTCGCCTCCAGCCCCGCGCAGGCGAGCGCGCAGGCGAGGCCCGCCGGACTGGCGCTGGCGTGGAACACGACGTCGGCCTCTCCCGGCGCGTCAAGGGGCTTGGCGAAGCGAACCCCGAGGGCGTCCGCGAGGGAGCGGCGGGAGAGATCCTGGTCGACGAGCGTCACCTCCGCGCCTGGGAGCGCACCCGCCAGCGCCGCGACGAGGCAGCCGACGACCCCTGCCCCCACGACGAGCACCCGGTCGCCCGGTCCGGCGCCGGAATCCCACAGAGCGTTGAGGGCCGTCTCCATGTTGGCGGCGAGCACCGCCCGGCGAGCCGGAATGCCGTCCGGCACGGGCGCGACGCGGGCGGCCGGCACCACGAAACGGGTCTGATGGGGGTGAAGTGCGAAGATGGTGCGGCCGAGAAGAGCGGCCGGCCCCTCCTCCACGAGGCCGACGGCGCAGTAGCCGTACTTCACCGGAAAGGGGAAATCGCCTTCCTGGAAGGGGGCCCGCATGCGCTCGCTCTCCTGCGCCGACACCCTGCCCTCGAAGACGAGGCGTTCGGTGCCGCGGGAGAGGCCGGTCCAGAGGGTGCGCACGAGCACGTCCTCCGGCCCAGGGCGCCCGACGGCAACGGGCCGCAGGTCCACCCGGCGCCGGGACGCGTACCAGAGGGCGCGCGCGGAGGCGTCATCGGTCGCATTCATGGGACCTTCAGGGTTTTCGCGCTTCATCACCGCCAAAGCCGCCTTCGGAACCCCTATGACCGAGCCTGCCCATCTGGATGCCGCCCTCGATCTTCGCCCGTCCTCTACGACGCCGGCGGGCGTTCAGTCCATGGCGGAGCTGTCGAAACGGCGCTGGTTCGTGCTCAGCGTTAACATTTCGACCTATGCGGGGCTCGCGCTGTGGATGGCCTCGATCCTGGGCGCGGGCGGCCTCTCGGCCGTCGACGTCGTGCTGCTCGCCTGCTTCCTCGTCGCCACGCCCTGGACGGTGCTGGGCTTCTGGAACGCGGTTCTCGGCCTCTGGCTCCTGCATGGCCGGCGGAACGGCCTGCACGAGGTCGCCCCTTTCGCGGCTGCGGGGGATGCCGGCGAGCCGCTGCGCGTGCGCACCGCGATCCTCATGACCCTGCGCAACGAAGACCCGGCCCGCGCCATGGCGCGGCTCAAGATCGTGAAAGCGAGCATCGACGCCACGGGCGAAGGCGCAGCCTTCGGCTATTTCATCCTCAGCGACACCTCCCATCTGGACGTGGCGCGCGCCGAGGAGGACGCGGTCGCCCGCTGGCGCGCCGCGAGCGGGCCGGACGGGGACCGCATCGTCTATCGCCGCCGCACCCAGAACACCGGCTACAAGGCCGGCAACGTGCGCGAATTCTGCGAAACCCACGGGCGCGGCTTCGACCTCATGCTGCCCCTCGATGCGGATTCCCTCATGTCGGGCGAGGCGGTGCTGCGGCTCGTGCGCACCATGCAGGCGCATCCCCGGATCGGGATCCTGCAGAGCCTCGTCGTCGGCGCTCCCTCGACGAGCGCCTTCGCCCGCATCTTCCAGTTCGGCATGCGCCACGGCATGCGCGCCTACACGATGGGATCGGCTTGGTGGATCGGCGATTGTGGGCCGTTCTGGGGCCACAACGCGGTGGTGCGGATCCAGCCTTTCGCGGAGCATTGCCACCTGCCGGTGCTGCCGGGCGGCCCGCCCCTCGGCGGGCACGTCCTTTCGCACGACCAGGTCGAGGCGACGCTCATGCGCAAGGCAGGTTACGAGGTGCGCGTGCTCCCCGACGAGCGCGGCTCGTTCGAGGAGAACCCGCCGACGATCTTCGAGTTCTCGACGCGCGATCTGCGCTGGTGCCAGGGCAACATGCAGTATTGGCGCCTCGTCGGCCTGCCGGGGCTCCTCTTCATGAGCCGTTTCCAGCTCGCCTGGGCGATCCTCATGTTTGTGGGCGTGCCGGCGATGACGCTGATGATCGCGCTCCTGCCCGTGAAGGTGTGGCAGGGCGAGCCGGGCTTCCCGGCCGCGAGCGCCGTCGCGCTCTACCTCACCTTCCTCCTCATGTACCTCTCCCCGAAGCTCGCGGGGCTCGCGGACATCCTCCTCACCCGCGGCGGCGTCGCGCGGTACGGAGGCGCCGCGCGCTTCCTGGCGAGCGCCGCGACCGAGGTCGCGTTCTCCTTCCTGCTCGGCGCCGTCACCACGTTCCGCATCACGCTCTTCATGATCGGCCTCGTCTTCGGCCGCTCGGTGGTTTGGAACGGGCAGAGCCGGGACGCTCACGGCGTCGCATGGTCGGTGGCCGTGCGGGGCTTGTGGGCGCCGTTCCTTTTCGGAGCCGCGGTGTGCGGCGCCCTCTACGCGCTCGCGCCGGCGGTACTCCTGTGGAGCCTGCCGCTGACGCTCGGCTACCTCGTCGCCTTTCCGTTCGCCGTCGTGACGGCCTCTCCGGCCGTGGGACGCTTCTTCACCCGGCATCACCTCTGCGCGGTGCCGGAGGAGTTCGACATGCCGCCTGAGATCCGATCCTTGAGGACCGCCTGATGGGGCTGCCGAAGGGCTCGGCCGCGGCGCTCTCGCGGTCCTTGCGCACCTATTACGGGCACCCCGAGCGCAACGCCGCCATGGATGCGCTCTACGGGCGTTTCCTGAAGGAAGGCGATCTTGCCTTCGACATCGGCGCTCATGTGGGCGACCGCATCTCCTCCTTTCGCCGCCTCGGCGCTCGTGTTGTGGCTTTGGAGCCCCAACCGGGTCCTGCCCGCGTGCTGCGCCTCATCCACGGGCGCGACCCTGGCGTCACGCTGCTTGCCGCCGCGGCTGGCGACCAGGAGGGCAGCGTCACCTTCCACGTGAACAGCGCGAACCCCACCGTCTCGACCGTCTCGAGCGCCTTCGTCGAGGCCGCCGACGGTGCCGGCGGATGGGAAGGGCAGGTCTGGGACGAGACGATCGCGGTCCCCTGCACCACCCTCGACCGCCTCATCGCCCAGCACGGGCTGCCGGCCTTCATCAAGATCGACGTGGAAGGCTTCGAGCATCGCGTTCTGGCAGGACTCACCAAGCCCGTCGTTGCGCTCTCGTTCGAGTTCACCACCATCGCCCGCGAGGTTGCGCAAGCCTGCCTCGACCGGCTCGCGGCGCTCGGACCCTATCTCTTCGACGTGGCGCTCGGAGAAAGCCAGACCTTCACCTTCGGGGCGCCCGTCGATCACGCCGCCATGGCGGCCCATCTCAACGCGCTTCCGCACGACGCCAACTCGGGCGACGTCTACGCCATCCTTCCGTGAGCTCTTCCATGCGTTCGCCCCTCCTCGCGCTCCTCGCCTTCCTCGCCGCTGCTCCGGCCCATGCCGCGAGCCTCGACGGGCTTCCCGTCGACGTATCGAATGCGAGCGAGCCGATCCTCTGCGCCGAGAAGGACAACGTGACGCTCAACTTCGCGTCCCCGCAGGTGAAAGCCTTCCGCATCGAGGCGGCGCATCCCGTCTATATCGGCGGCGTGCGCGAAGACCGCTACGCTGCCGACTGGACCGCCTGCCAGGACATCTCCGCTGCGACGTCGGAGGTGCGCCCGCCCCGGAAGGTTACGTTCTACGAGGACGTGGAGGTCTGGCTCACAGGCTACACCTTCTCGAATTTCTGGCGGGACAAGAACGTGCCGTTCCGCGTCGGCGACCGGGTGGAGAATGGGCTTCATCTCGTCCAGCTCTGGGTTCGCCGCAACGAGCGCGCCGAGGAGGTGCTCGTCCTCTACCCCGCCGACGGCTACTGGCGCATCCGCCCCCTGCCACCGGCGCATCTCGGATGGAGCGCCTACGGCTCCTCCTTCCTCGTCGGCCCTGTCGAGACGGACGGGCGCCCGCTCGTCAACATCAAGGACGTGAGCTTCGACCCAAAGACCATGACCTTCACGGTCGCCTTCGACCGCGGTGGTTCCGCAACCTTGAAGATCGGGGCTCTCGACCGCGATCACATGACGGTGGACGTCGCCTTGGATCAGGCCGTCCAGGGGCGTCCCTTTGCGACCTTGCGCTCGATGTACGTCACGGAATTTAACGCCGACGTCGCGCGGATCGCCGTGCGGGAGGATGACGCCAAGGGCTGGCGCGAGGAGCCCGTCATGAGCTTCAAGGGCGCGCGCGCCACCGACGTGTGGACGGGCCGCCTCGTGCCCTCGCGCCACAATACGAGCGCGCCCGACACGGTGTTCAGCCGCTTCCGGGCGGCGCCTTAAGTTTCGTTCAGCGCGTCGCGCCGGTTGCCAGCGCCGCGGTGCGCCATACGTAGCCGGTCTGCACGAGGCGCTCCACGAGGTCGCTCGCGCCGATCCGGCACTCGCCCACCGCCTCGCCGGCGCGTTCCAGGCGATACCGGCAGGCGATCGTGCGGTGGCGGGTGAGAAGATCGAGCTGCGTGGTCGCGCGGCTCGTGCATGGCTCGAAACGGCCGTCGAGCGTGCGGCACATCTGCTCAGGCATGGGCAGGTCGAGCCCCGCCAGGCGGATGCGCAGGTCTCCCGCCTGCAGGGTGCGGCCGTCGAGGGCCGCCACGTTGGTGAAATCCCCATCGATCCACGCCGCGGGCGGCGCGGGCGGCGGCGTCCAGGGCTGGAAGGCGCTCGTTTCCGCAGCCGTCGGGCGTGAGGGCTCGAAGCGCGAAGGCGCGGCCGCGAAGGCTGGCGTAAAAAGGTCGTCTAGGGTGGCCGGGGCGCTCGGCGCCGGTGCGGCTGCGGGAGCGGTCTCCGGTTCGCGGCGCGGCGGCTGCCAGGCCGCGACGCGCATCGCCGTCTTCGGTGCCGTCTCCGCCACCTCGACGAGGCTCGCCTCGCCCGCCTGCTCGGCCTTCGGCGCGGAGATAAGGGCCGTCGCGGCCAGCGTGCCGGCGAGCGCCACGAGGGCCGCCGTGCGGCCCCACAGACTCGTCACTTGGGGCTGTGCCAGGGCGAGCGGGACGAGGCGCGGTGCGCCCGTCTCCCACATCGTCCGCCCGATCAGAACTTTACCCATAAGCGTCACCGCATGCTGAACTCATGCGATTACGCTCGCGAGATCCTGCGAACAGCTTAAAAGCGAAAGTAGATCTGTCAGTATTCCAGATTTACTCCTTGCTAAGTATACGAATTGTCTCCGCAACGCTAAGGATCGGTTCACCCAATTCCGGAGAAAGCGAGCCATTTTACTTTCTGTTCACGGCGCAGGGCGCTCATTCAAGGGCGACGGCGCGGGCCAGGACGGCCCCGGCGCACGGGATGGAACGTTGACATGAACCGTGGAACGACGATCGCGAGCCGGCCCTTCGGCCGTGCGGATCGGAACACCAGCCGGCTGCATCGCTGGGCGAGAGCGCTGGCGCTCGGCGCGCCGCTCGCAGGCCTCGCCATCCTCGGCGGAGCCGCCCTGGCGCCCGTCAAGGCGCAGGAGATGGTGGAAATCGGCGATGGCCGGGTGGGCGCGGTGCGCGCCACGATCGGACGCTCGCACACTCTTCAGACGAGCCGCGGCTTCGTCGACCTCGTGGTGGGCGATCCCGAGATTGCCGACGTGATGCCCCTCACCGACCGCAGCCTCTACGTGCTCGGCAAGAAGGTCGGCATCACGAACGTGTCGGTCTACAATGCGGGCAAGCAGCTCGTCGGCGTGATCGAGGTGGAGGTGGCCTACGACCAGGGCCGCCTCGCCGCCGACATCGACCGCGTCGCGCCGGGCACCGGCGCGCGGGTCGGCTCGGCCAACGGCCGCACGATCCTGTCCGGCCCCGTGGCCGACGGCGTCGCGGCCGCGAAGGCGGTCGGCATCGCCAAGCAGTACGGCCCCGAGGTGCTCAACGACCTCACCGTGCGCACGCCCCAGCAGGTGATGCTGGAAGTGCGCTTCGTCGAGGCCTCCCGCAATGCCGGCAAGGATCTCGGCATCAACTGGCAGGCGGTCGGGCGCAACATCAACAATGCCGGCACGGCGGGCCACGTGATCGGCGGCATCACGGGCACCGGCCTGGCCACCGGCAACGCCCTCGTGAGCGGCAACGTGCCTTTCGGCACGGTGATCGGCCGCGTCCTGTCGAGCGGCATCGATGCCGACATTCTCGTCCAGGCTCTCGAGGAGCGCGGCCTCGCGCGGCGCCTCGCCGAGCCCAACCTCATCACCATGTCGGGCGAAAAGGCGAGCTTTCTTGCGGGCGGCGAGTTCCCGATCCCCGTCGCGGCGGAGCGCGACCGCATCACGGTCGACTACAAGAAATTCGGCGTGAGCCTCACCTTCACGCCGACGGTTCTGGCGAACGGCGTCATCAACCTGCGCATCGAACCCGAGGTGAGCCAGCTCGACTTCACCAACACGGTGCGCACGGCAAGCGTCTCGGTTCCGGCCCTCATCGTGCGGCGCGCTAATACGGTGGTGGAGCTGCGCGACGGGCAGAGCTTCGCGGTGGCGGGCCTTCTCCAGAGCGTCAACCAGGAGATGCAGGAGCAGCTGCCCTGGCTCGGCGACGTGCCGATCCTCGGCGCCCTGTTCCGCTCGACCTCCTTCGAGCGCAAGGAGACGGATCTCGCCATCATCGTCACGCCCCGTCTCGTGAAGCCCGCCAAGCCCGGACAGCGCCTCAAGACGCCGCTCGACAACACGGTGCCGGGCAACGACGTCGACCTGTTCCTGAACGGGCGGGCGGAGGTGTCCGTCAACAAGGCCCGGCTCGCCGGCGGCCCCCCGCCGCCGCCCACCGGCCACATCCTTAACATCCGCTAGGAGCCTGCTCATGATCACCCGACCCATGCTCCTGCGAGGCCTCGCAACGTCGCTCCTCGCGCTGGGCCTCGCCGGCTGCAATTCCTGGCTCTCCCACCGCGAGACCATCTCCTATCAGGCCGGCGACGCCGTGGCCTGGAACCGGGCCGTTCACACCATCGACCCGTGGCCGGCGGCCTCCCGCGATACGACGATCCCGACGAGCGGCCGGCGCATCGCCCGGGTGATCGACGCCTACGAGAACGGCGAGACGGCCCAGTCGGCCGGAAAGGCCGGCTCGACCGGTTTTGCCCCCATCGCCATCGCTCCTGGCCAGTAAGGCTCAGCCATGCGTCTCAAACCCATCATAATGATCGTTCTGGCGCTGGTCTTCGGCGCCTCGGCGATCCTCGTCGGCAACAGCTGGATCGCGGGCCAGACCGCCCGCCAGGCACCGGTCGCCGGCCCTGCGCCGGCAGCCCCGCCCACCGCTACCATCGTGGTCGCCTCCGCCCCCCTGCGCTACGGCGACGAGATCGGCAGCGTGAAGCTGAAGCAGATCCCCTGGCCCTCCACGGCTCTGCCGGAGGGCGCCTTCGCCACGGTCGAGGAGGCGACGCGCGGCGGCAAGCGCTTCGCGCTGCTGCCCATCGAGCCGAACGAACCCGTGCTGCAATCGAAGATCACGGGTCCTGGCGCCCGCGCCAGCGTCTCGACGCTCATCGGCGAGAACCTCGGCGCCGTCACCATCCAGGTCGACGAGGTGGTGGGTCTTGCCGGCCTCGTGCTGCCGGGCGACCGGGTCGACGTGTTCCTCACCCAGCGCCAGTCCGGCGAGGACGGGGGCAACACCTTCAACGACCGCGTCCTCAAGAACGTGCGCGTGCTGGCGGTAGGCCAGACTGCAGACGTGAAGCTCGACAAGCCCTCCGTCGTCCGCGCGGTCACCATCGAGGTCGATGCGGAGGGCGCCCAGAAGGTCGCCATCGCGGGCCGCCTCGGTTCGCTCTCGCTAATGCTGCGCAAGGCGGGCGAGATGAACGAACTCGGCGTCCGTCGCCTCACCGCCGCCGACCTGCCGGAGAATGCTAGTGGATCAGGCGCGGGCGATGCGGTGAGCGTCAAGGTCACGCGCGGAACGAAGCTGTCCACCTACTCGGTGCCCCGCTCGCCCGACGGCGCGTTCCCAGCCGATCCGACCTATGCGACGGGCAACACCCGGTCGGGCTTCCAACGCCGCGAGGCGGTGGCGCAGCCGCCCGAAGAGCCCGCCGAGCCGTAACGCGAGTTTAAGCATCGGGTGCAGCCTTAGGGGAGCACCCGCCCTCCCTTAACGGCGCCTTCAACGATTTCACCCGCAATCGGGCAAACCCAAGGGCCGCGCGAGACGCTGCCCGTATCACGACCGGATCGGACCAAAGACATCATGGTGCAGGACGCGCCGACTTCCCCACCGACGATCGTTCTGGTCGGCCCCGATGCCGGCCACCTCAACGCCATCGCGGCGGCGCTCACGCCGATGACGAGCGTGAAGGGCCTCGTCATCCCGGAGAGCATCGAACAGGCCGTGCGGCGCCAAGAACTCGACGCGGCCGCAGTCGTGGTGGTCGACCTCGACAGCAAGCGTCGGGAGAGCCTCATGGCGCTCCAGGGCCTCACGGCGCGCATTGCCGGCACGACGCCGGTGATCGTTCTCACGGATGCCTTCGACGATGCGCTGATGCGCTGGTTCCTGCAGATCCGCGTCGCGGATTTCCTGCGCAAGCCCGTGGACCCCAAGGAGGTGCTGCGCGCCTGCGTGAGGGCGCTGCGCGCCACGGTCGAAGGGCCGGGCGGGACGGGGCAGATCCTCTCCTTCATGGCGGCGGCCGGCGGCGTCGGCGCGACGACGCTGGCGGTGGAGGCCGCTATGATCCTTGCCCGCGAGACCAAGACGCCCGACTCCACCTGCCTGGTCGATCTCGACTTCCAGACGAGCGCCTGCGCCGACTACCTCGACCTTGAGCCACGGCTCGACCTCGACGAGATCGGCAGCCACCCCGACCGCCTCGACATGCAACTGCTCGAGGTGATGTTCACCCGGCATAAGAGCGGTCTTGCGCTCGTTGCCGCGAAGGGCCGGCCCGCCGAAGGCCCGGCCCTCGACACGGGTGTCGTGCTGCGGATCCTCGATCTCGTCTCGTCGCGCTTCGAGAACGTGGTGATCGACATGCCGCGGGCCTGGATGCCGTGGACCGATCAGGTGCTCATGGGATCGACCCACGTGTTCATCGTCACCGATATGACGGTGCCGGGCCTGCGCTTCGGGCGCCGGGCCGCGACGAGCTTGTCCGGCCGGCTGTCAGACGTGCGCCCGCGGGTCATCGTCAACCGGTTCGAGCAGCAGATGCTGTTCGGAACGGGCCTTCGCCGGGCCGACGTGGAGCGCGCGCTCGAAGGCTTCCTCGAGGGCACGGTGTCGAACAACTACAAGCTCGTCCGCGAGGCCATCGACCGGGGCCTGCCGCTCGACGACATCAAGGCTGGAAGCAACGTTTCGACCGATCTGCGCAAGATCATCTTCAACAACCGTCCCGCAGAATAGCGAGACCAACCTTTCGCGTGTCGCGTCCGATGCTAGGCCGTTTCTCCTCCAAGCTCGCCCTCGCGCCCGGCGCTCCGCCGGTCCCGCCGCCTGTGCTGCCGCCGCTGCCGCCCGAACGTGCGGCCGTGCCGGCCGAGGCCGCAGCCGGCCATGAACGGCCGGCATCGCCGGTCGCTGACGTCCCGCAGGCGGCTCCTCCCTCGCCGCCCCCTCCCCCGGCCAAGCTGGCGCCCCCCGACGTTCAGGCGCGGGATCCGCTGAAAGACAAGCTCCTCGATGCGAAGGTGCGCCTGCACCGGCGCCTCATCGAAGAGCTGAACCTCTCGGCGCTCGAGAAGCTGCCGGAGGCCGAGCTCCGCAAGGAGATCCACGGCATCATCTCCGGTTGGGTCGTGCAGGAGCGCCTTGCGCTCAACACCCGCGAGTTCGAGGCTTTCGTGTCCGAGGTGATGGACGAGATGACGGGCCTCGGGCCCCTCGAGCCGCTGCTCAAGGACCCGACGATCGCCGATATCCTGATCAACGGCCACAACAACATCTTCGTCGAGCGCCGCGGCGTACTCGAGCCCGTGCCCTCGCTCTTCAAGGACGAAGCGCATCTCATGCGCATCATCCAGAAGATCGTGTCGGCGGTGGGCCGGCGCGTCGACGAGTCGAGCCCGTTATGCGACGCGCGCCTCCTCGACGGCTCGCGCTTCAACTGCGCGGTGCGCCCCATCGGCGTCGACGGGCCGCTCGTCTCAATCCGCAAGTTCTCGAAGTCGAAGCTCTCCCTCGACAAGCTCGTCGAGGTCGGCGCGATCCGGCCGCAGATGGCGGAGGTTCTCGCCGCCGCCGTGAAGGCCCGCATCACCACCATCGTGTCGGGCGGCACGGGCTCGGGCAAGACGACGATGCTCAACGCCCTGTCGGCCTACATCTCCCATACCGAGCGCCTCATCACCATCGAGGACGCGGCGGAGCTGCAGTTGCAGCAGCCGCACGTGGCCCGCATGGAAACGCGGCCGGCCAACATCGAGGGCAAGGGCGAGATCCGCCAGCGCGACCTCGTGAAGAACGCCCTGCGCATGCGGCCCGAGCGCATCATCCTCGGCGAGTGCCGCGGCGAAGAAGCCTTCGACATGCTCCAGGCCATGAATACGGGCCACGAGGGCTCCATGGCCACGATCCACGCCAACAACCCCCGCGAGGCGATCTCGCGCCTCGAACAGATGATCGGCATGGCAGGCCTGCCGATGAGCCAGACCTCGATCCGCGGCCAGATCGCCGCCGCCGTGCGCATGATCGTGCAGCTCCAGCGCATGAGCGACGGCAAGCGCAAGGTGACCTCCGTCGCCGAGATCACCGGCATGGAGGGCGACATCATCCAGATGCAGGAGATCTTCAAATGGGTCCGCACCTCCACGGACCCGGACGGCACAGTGCACGGCCACCATGTGGCGACGGGCGTTCGTCCCCGCTTCCTGCACGAACTCGTGGCGGCGGGCGTCAACATCCCGGGCGCCTATTTCGACCCGTCGAAGCCGCTGTGACGCGATGATGCTCGACATCGATCCGCTCTATCTCTTCTACGGCCTCGCGGCCCTCGCCGCGATCCTGGCCGCCGAAGCCTTCTATCTCCTCTTCTCCGACACCAAGGACTACCGCAGCCGGGTCAACCGGCGCCTCGAGCTCTCCGCCAAGGAGACCGACCGCGAGAAGGTGCTGGTGCAGCTGCGCCGCGAGCGCGGGCTCGGCGACAGCGACGGGGCCGCACCCCTCGCCTGGTTCCGCAGGCTCGTGGTTCAGTCGGGCGTCAAGGTCCAGCCCGCGAAGGCCGTGATCGCGGTGGTCGGCGTAGCGCTGATCGTGTTCATGGGCGTCCTCTCCTGGCGCAAGGACCCGATGCTGGCCGGCGGGGCGGCGGTGCTCGCCGGGACCTTTGGGCCGCTCCTCTTCCTCGTGTTCAAGCGCAGGAAGCGCCGCAACGCCTTCGGCGAGAAGTTTCCCGACGCCATCGACGTGATCGTGCGCTCGCTGCGCGCCGGCCATCCGGTTCCCGTCGCCATCGCCATGGTGGCGCGAGAGATGCCAGATCCCGTCGGCACCGAGTTCGGCATGGTGGCGGACGAGATCACCTACGGGGCCGACATCGAGACCGCCATGCGCGCCATGATGGCGCGGGTCGGCCAGGAGGACCTGCCCCTCTTCGTGACCTCCGTCGCCATCCAGGCCACCACCGGCGGCAACCTGAGCCAGATTCTCGACAATCTCTCGAAGGTGATCCGCGAACGCTTCAAGATGCGCCGCAAGATCAAGGGCCTCTCGGCGGAAGGCCGCGCCGGCGCGATGATCCTCAACATCGTGCCCTTCGCGGTGTTCGGCCTCGTCAACGCCATCTCGCCCGACTTCTACGGCGCCATCTGGCACAAGCCGAGCACCAAATGGGTTCTCGGCGGCGCGCTATTCTGGATGTTCGTCGGCAACATGATCATGCGCCGCATGGTCAACTTCAAGATCTGACCATGGACGCGCTCGCCTCCTTCAGCGATCTCCTGGGCAGCGACAGCACGCTCGTGCTGGGCCTGATGCTGCTCTCAGGCATCGGTCTCCTCGGCCTTTTCGCGGCGAGCGCGCTGCAGGGGCGCAGCGACGTCCGGCGGCGCACGCAGGAGGGTCTCGTCACGGCGGGCGCAGGCTCAGCGGGCTCGGGCCGCGCCGCGACCCAAGCCTCCCTCGAGCGCCTCGCCGGCTATATCGAGACGGCGTTCGCCGGCGGCAACGAGAAGGAGACGAAGCTGATCCGCACGCAGCTCGTGCAGGCCGGCTTCTTCGATCCGCGGGCGGTGGCGTTCTTCTTTGCGGCGCGCCTCGGCGCCGCGCTCCTCTTCACGCTTGTGGCGTTCCTGCTCCTCCCGTTCGTCATGCCGGGCGATGCGAGCGCCAAGCGCTGGATGATCGTCGGTGCCCTCGGGATTGTCGGCTATTTCGCGCCGACCTTCGTGGTGAAGCGCCTCATCACGCGGCGCGCCGACCAGCACCGCATGGGCTTTCCCGACTTCATGGACCTCATGGTCGTGTGCGCGGAGGCCGGTCTCTCCATGGAGGCCGCCATCGAGCGCATCGCGCGCGAGCTCGTGGACGGCTACCCGTCCCTCGCCGAGAACCTTTATATGGCCTCCCTCGAGATCCGCGCCGGCAAGGGCTTCGCGGAGGCGCTGCAGCGCGCGGGGGAGCGCCTCGGCATCGAAGAGGCGACCATGTTGGCGACGCTCCTCCAGCAATCGGCCGAGCTCGGCACGAGCCTGTCGCAATCGCTGCGGGTCTACTCGGACGAGATGCGCCACAAGCGCATGTCGCGGGCGGAGGAGAAGGCCTATGCGCTTCCCGCCAAACTGGTAGTTCCCTTAACGCTTTTCGTGTTTCCTGTTCTCATCGTGTCCCTCATGTTCCCGGCCATCTCCCGGGTCATGGACATGATGTAGAGCCGCGCCCCACCTTCCGGATGCCACAATGAGAGCACCGATCCTCAAAGCCGCAAGCCTTGGCCTCGCGCTCCTCGCCGGCGCCTGCTCGACCTTTCCCGGCGCCGAGGCGGATGTGGGCACGACCGCCGTCGTCGCGGAGGTGCAGCCCGCGAGCGCCCTTCCGCCGGACCTCACCCGGGACGACCTTGCGCTCGGCCAGATGCATTTCGCGAAGGGACATTACGGCCTCGCCGAAATGCATTTCCGGCGCGGCGTCGAGGCCCAGCCGCGATCCGCCGACGGCTGGCTCGGCCTTGCGGCGTCCTACGATCAGCTCAAGCGCTGGGAGCTCGCCGACCGGGCCTATGCACAGGCGCTCAAGATCACGGGCCCGACGCCCGCCTTCCTCAACAACCGCGGCTATTCCTATCTCATTCGCGGCGACCTGAAGCGCGCGAGCCAGGACCTGTCCACGGCCGCCGCGCAGGATCCCGGGAACGAGCAGATCCAGATCAACCTACAGACCCTCGACGAGCGGCTTCGCAAGCGCGTGTAACGCCGGCAGCTAGATCGCTCAGCCCGGCAGCTCCGGCGGCGACACCGGCGTCGGCTGACCGTCGGGCGTGGGCGAAGATGGGGTGTAGTCCGGCTGCGTGCCCGGGATCTCCACGGGCTGCTGCGCCGGCACTTCCGCAGGTGCGGGGCTCGGAGTCGCGGGCTGCGGCACCGAAGGCTGTGGGTCGTAGGGATCGGGGCCGCGCGTCATGGCTGCACTCCTGTTCGCACAGGGGCAACCGCGGGCGCAGCGGCGGGTTCCGCCAGGCTTGCGCCTCGCATGCTGGCTCTACGTGAGCGGCCAGACTACCCTGAGTAGGGGAACGCCCACCACCACGACGAGGATCGACAGAGGAAGCCCGAGCCGCCAGTAATCTCCGAAGCGGTAGCCGCCCGGGCCCATCACGAGCGTGTTGCACTGGTGGCCGATGGGGGTGAGGAAGTCGCAGGCGGAGCCGATGGCGACGGCCATCAGGAAGGCGTCGGGCCGATAGCCGAGCTGGCCCGCGAAGCTCGCCGCGATGGGCGCCATCACCAGCACGGTGGCGGCGTTGTTGAGAAAGGGCGTCACCGCCATGGCGGCCACCATGATGAGGGCGAGCGCCCCTGTGGCCGGGAGGAGCCCCGCGACGGCGGAGAGCCAGCCCGCGATGAGATCCGTGGCGCCGGTCGTCCGCACCGCCTCGCTCACCGGAATGAGGGCGCCCAGCATCACGAGGATCGGCCACTCGATCGTCTCGTAGGCCTCGCGCAGGTTGAGGGTGCCGAACAGCACCAGCAGCACGCCGGCGGCGAAGAACGCGATGGCGACCGGCAGGACGTCGAAGGCGATCAGCAGGATTGCGACGGCCAGCACGGCGACCGGGATGAGGCTGCGGCGGGAGCGTCCGAGGCGGATGTCCCGCGCGGCGAGCGGCAGCACGCCGAGTTCCTTCAAGGTGTCGGGCATGGTCTTAAGGTTGCCCTGGAGCACCACCACGTCGCCGGCGCGCAGCTGGACGGCCCGCAGGCGCTCGGTGGTGCGCTCGCCGTTGCGGCTCACCGCGATGAGGTTCACCTGATAGCGCTGGTAGAGCGCGGCCCGCTCGGCGCTCTGCCCGATGAGCCTGGCGTTGGGACCGACCACGGCCTCGACGACGCCGATCTCGTCGGTGGCGTCCTGGGCCTCGGGGGTGTGGTGCTCGCGGCTGAGCTTGAGCCCGCCGCCCGCGACGAGGCGCTCGAGGGTGGTGGGCTCGCCCTCAAGGAGCAGAAGATCGTTCTCGCGAATCACCGCATCCGGCAGGGGACTCGCCGCGCGGTTCTCGTTGCGGACGATGCCCCCGACCTTGACCTCGGATTCCGACAGAGCCCTGACGTCCGCGACCGTGCGGCCCACGAGCTCGGAATCGGCCGGGACCCGAGCCTCCGTCACGTAATCCTTAATGTCGAGGGCCTCATCGAGGGACGCCTCCGCCCGCCGGCCGCCCGGGATGAGCCGGTAGCCGAAGGCGAGGAACGCGACGCCCGTCACCGCGAGCCCGAGGCCCACGGGCGTGAAGTCGAACATGCCGAAGGGCTCGCCCGTCATCTCGCCCCGGACGCGGGACACGATGATGTTGGGCGAGGTGCCCACCAGGGTGACGACGCCGCCCAGAAGCGACCCGAAGGCCATCGGCATGAGGAGGCAGGAGGGCGCCGTGCCCGTGCGCCGCGCCATCTGGAAGGCGACCGGGATCATCATGGCGAGGGCGCCGATGTTCTTGACGAAGGCGGAGAGAACCGTGACCGCCGTGACGAGCACGATCACCTGCAGCTGCGGGGTGCGCACGAAGGGCGCGACGCGGTTCAGGGCCGCTTCGAGCACGCCCGATTTCGACACGGCCGCGCTGACGAGGAGCGCGCTCGCCACGATGACGACGATGTCGTCGCTGAACCCGGAGAACGCGTCCTTGGGCGGAACGATGCCGACGAGCACCGCCGTGAGGAGCGCCAGGAGCGCGACGAGGTCGTAGCGCAGCCGTCCCCAGACGAAGAGCGCCATCATGCCGGCGACGATGGCGAAGGCGAGGAACTGCGGGAGGGTCATGAGCACGCGCTGGGAGGATGCGGGACTCCCTAACGCGCGAGGGCGGGCTTTCGGTCCTCGATGGGGTGGCGGCCCCCTACTGGCCGAGCACCAGGGCCCAATAATGCTTGTAGCGGCTGTCGGAGCTTGCCCGAGCGAGGCCGATCTTGCGGGCCTGCGGGAGGAGCAGGTTGCGGTTGTGCCCCGACGAGGCCTTCCACTGGCCCACCGTGCCCTCGATGGTGGAGGAGCCCGCCGCGAGGTTCTCGGCCGAGTGGCCCATGATCGCGTAGGCATCCATCCGTCGGCCGAAATTGCCGTGATCGAGCTCGCCCGCTGCCGCGACGGCCTTGGCCTGCTCCATGGCGGCCTGGGTCAACCGGCTGTCCACGGTCACGGGGCTCAGCCCTTTCGAGGCCCGGTAGGCGGAGATGAGCGCCGCCGCCTGCCCGGCATCCGCGGTGGACGTGCTCGTCACGGAGTAGCGCGCGGTGAGGTCGGAGGCGCAGCCGGCGAGCGCGAGAGCGCCGGCTGCGATGAGAAGGAGACGCTTCACGAACGATAACCCTTGTGCAGCTGTTTATGGCGCCACCCTTGAAAAAGCGGGACGGCGCCGTCAAGTCCGGCTTTCATCCAGCCTTTTGAGACATTTGCGTGGCGCCGGTCACGCCGGACCCTCTTTTCCCATGGCAAGCACCGCTCCGTCCCCAGCCGTCGCCGTGATCGGCGGCGGGCCCGCCGGCCTCATGGCGGCCGAAGTGCTGGCGGAGGCGCGCCATGCGGTCACGGTCTACGACCGGATGCCGTCGGTCGGCCGCAAGTTCCTGATGGCCGGCCGCGGCGGGCTCAACCTCACCCACACGGAAGAGCTCGACCGCTTCCTCGCCCGCTATGCCGAAGCGGCGCCGCGCTTGAGGCCTCTCGTCGAGGCGTTCCGCCCGGAGGACCTGAGGGCCTGGGCGGAGGCGCTCGGCCAGAAGACCTTCGTCGGCTCGAGCGGCCGCGTGTTTCCGGATAGCTTCAAGGCCTCGCCCCTCCTTCGCGCCTGGCTCGCCCGCCTCGACCATCTGGGGGTGCGCTTTGCCCTGCGGCACCGCTTCGAGGGTTTCGAGGGCGACACCCTCCGCTTCACGGCCCCCGACGGCCCTACGTCTGTGAGCCCGGCGGCCACGATCCTGGCGCTCGGGGGGGCCAGCTGGCCGCGGCTCGGCTCGGACGGGGCCTGGGCCGAGCCGCTGCGAGCCGCGGGTGCCGTGGTGACGCCGTTCCGGCCTTCCAACATGGGGTTCACGGTCGCCTGGTCGGAGGTCTTCCGCTCGCGCCATGAGGGGGAGCCCTTGAAGCGGATCGCGCTCACCTTCGGCGGCATCACCCTGCGCGGCGAGGCGATCGTCACCGCCGACGGGCTCGAGGGCGGGGCGCTCTACGGCCTTTCGGCGCCCCTGCGCGAGGCCATCGCGCGGGACGGTGCGGCGACGCTCCATGTCGATCTGCGCCCCGATCTCGACCATGCGGCCCTGGCGGCGAAGCTCGGCAAGCCTAGGGGCGGCCAGTCCGCCTCGACCTTCCTGCGCAAGGTCGCGGGCCTCAGCCCCGTCGCCGTCTCCCTGATGCGGGAGGCAGGCCCCCTGCCCTCCGGAGCGGCCGAGCTTGCGGCGCTGGTCAAGGCCGTCCCGGTGACGCTCGCCGGCACCAAGGGCCTCGAGCGCGCCATCTCCACCGCCGGCGGGGTGGCGCTCGACGCCGTCGACGAGAACCTGATGCTCGTGCAAAGGCCCGGTGTGTTCGTGGCGGGCGAGATGCTGGATTGGGAGGCGCCCACGGGCGGCTACCTGCTGCAGGCCACCTTCGCGACGGGGGTCGCCGCCGCCAAGGGCGCGCTAAGCTGGCTCGCCGACCGGCCCCTGGCCGGCCGGTAGCCCGCCCCCGCGAATCCCGTTGTCGCATTGACCCCGCGCGCCCGATCCGCCACACGCCCCCGGTGATCGACCCCCACCAGATTCTTCACGACGTCTTCGGGTTCCAGGCCTTCCGCGAGGGCCAGGAGGAGATCGTGCGCACGGTGCTGTCCGGCGAGGACGTGCTCGCCGTCATGCCGACAGGTGCGGGCAAGTCGCTTTGCTACCAGCTGCCGACGCTCGCCCGCGAGGGGCTGACCGTGGTGGTGTCGCCCCTGATCGCCCTCATGCGCGACCAGGTGGCGGCGCTTCAGCATTTCGGCGTGGAAGCCGGCTCGCTCAACTCCGCCAACGATCCTGCCGAGAACCGGCGGGTCTCCGAGGCGGTGCGGGAGGGCCGGATGCGGATCCTCTATGCGAGCCCCGAACGCCTCGCCAATACCGGCACCACCGAATGGCTCGCCCGGGCGGGCGTCACCATGCTGGCCATCGACGAGGCGCATTGCGTCTCGCAATGGGGGCACGATTTCCGCCCCGAATACGCGATGCTGGGCGACGTGCGGCGGCGCCTCGGGGGCGTGCAGACCATCGCGCTCACCGCCACCGCCGACGTGGCGACCCGGGGCGACATCCAGGCCCGCCTCTTCGAGGCCGAGCCCCGGGTCTTCATCCACGGTTTCGACCGGCCGAACCTGCGCCTCGCCATGCAGGCGAAGGAGAACACCCGCCGCCAGCTCCTCTCGTTCCTGGACAAGCACAAATACGAGAGCGGCATCGTCTATTGCTCGTCGCGGGACTCGACCGAGAAGCTCGCCGACAAGCTCCAGGCCGAGGGCTACAACGCCCTGCCCTACCATGCCGGCATGAACCAGGCCGACCGCGCCCGGAACCAGGACACCTTCCTGCAGGAAGACGGCATCGTGATGTGCGCCACGGTGGCGTTCGGCATGGGCATCGACAAGCCCGACGTGCGCTTCGTCGCCCATGCGGCCCTGCCGAAATCCATCGAGGCCTATTACCAGGAGATCGGCCGCGCGGGCCGCGACGGCGCCGCCGCCGACACCCTCACCCTTTACGGCCTCGACGACATGCGGCTCCGCCGCCTGCAGATCGAGGACAGCGACGCATCGGACGAGCAAAAGCGAGTGGAGCGCCAGCGGCTCAACGCGCTCGTCGCCCTGTGCGAGGCGCCTCGCTGCCGACGCCAGACGCTGCTCGCCTATTTCGGCGAGACGACTGAGCCTTGCGGCAATTGCGATCTGTGCGTCGAGGGCGTCATGTCCTTCGACGGCACCGTCGAGGCCCAAAAGCTTCTCTCGGCTATCGCCCGCACGGGCGAGCGCTTCGGCACGGAGCACCTGATCAACATCCTGGTCGGCGAGGAAACCGACGCGGTGCGCCGCTTCCGGCACGGCGAACTCAAGACCTTCGGGGTCGGCAAGGACCGCTCGAAGAACGAGTGGCGCTCGCTGCTTCGCCAGATCTACGCCGCGGGACTCGTCGGCCTCGAACTCTCCGAATACGGGCGCTGGACCATCACGGACCGGGGCGTTGCAGTGCTCAAGGGGCAGGAAAGGGTCGAGTTGCGCTCGGACGTGCTCATGAAGCCCCGGGAACGCCGCCGGCGCCGCGGGGCGATCGAGGCGCAATCCGTGGTGCCGGGGGACGATCCGCTGCTTCTCGCCCTGAAGGGCCTGCGCACGCGGCTCGCCAAGGAGGAGGGCGTGCCCTCCTACGTCATCTTCTCCGACCGCTCCCTCATCGACATGGCGGCCCACCGCCCGACCACCCGCACCGCCTTCGGGGAGATCCACGGCGTCGGTCAGGCGAAGCTCGAGCGCTATGCCGATGCGTTCATCGCTGTCGTGCGGGAACACGAGGGCTGACGGGCCCTGGCCCGCTTTTTTCTCACCTTCCTGACGCAACGGCAGAAATCCGCATCCGCGGCAGACCTTTCTTAAACTTTTGTCGCCCATGGTCAGACCTTCCTCTGAGGAGCTGACCTTAAGATGCTGCGCCGTTTCGAGCTGACCTCCATCCGCGCCAAGATCATCGCCGGATTCGGGATCATCCTCCTGTTGCTGGCGGGACTCGGCGCCAAGACCTCCCTGTCTCTCTTCGAGGCGAAGGAGCGGTTCAACGATTACCGCGAGACCGCCCGCCTTTCCGCGCAGGTGAGTGCCGCCCTCAGCGACTTTCAGGCCGCGCGCCTCGCCGCGGAAGCCTATGTTCTGACCGTGGAGCAGGAGCAGCTCGAAACCTTCGGGGACCGGATCCGCGCGGCCCAAGGCAAGATGCTCAACGCGCGGTCCATCGCCCAGCACGACGAGGACGCCCGGCAGATCGCCGGGGTCGAGACGCTGTTCGGCAATTACCGCAAGCTGCTTGAGGAATCGCAGGGCGGGCTCTTCCTGCAGCAGGAAACCTACCTCAAGCTGCGCAGCCAGGGGCAGCAGGTGGCCTCCGTCGTCGAGACCCTCAACCTCGCCCTCACCGCCCGGCGTGACCGCCTCGGCCCCACCATGGAAGCCACCATGGAAACGGCCACGCAGGTCGCCCTCTGGATCACCGCCGGAGCCTTCGTGTTCGGCACGGCCCTGTCGCTTCTCCTCGGGCGTTCGCTCTCGCGGCCCGTCCAGCTCATGACCGACGCCATGAAGCGCATCGCCGACGGCGACCTCTCGACGGAGGTTCCGGGCCGCTCGCGGCGCGACGAGATCGGCGCCATGGCCAAAGCCCTCGACGTGTTCAAGTCGAACTCCGCGCGGGTGGCCGAGATGCGTGCCGAGCAGGAGGAACAGGAGCGCCGGGTCGCGGCGCAGCGACGGGCCGACCTGCACCGGCTGGCGAGCCAGTTCGAGGAGCAGGTGCTCGGAGTCGTCAACAGCGTCTCGGCTTCGGCCGGCGAGCTCACCCAGTCCTCCGGCATGCTGATGCAGACCGCGGGCGAGACCACGGACCAGACCGCCGAGGTAGCCCGCCTCGCCGAGGCCTCCGCCATGAGCGTCGGGACGGTGGCGAGCGCTTCGGAGGAACTGTCCTCCTCCATCGGCGAGATCGCCCAGCAGGCAGCGCGCTCCGCGACGGTGGCCCAGGCCGCCGAGCACCGCAGCCGCGAGACCTCGCGCACCGTGAAGGCCCTCGCAGACGCCGCGCAGCGCATCGGCAGCGTGGTGGAGCTCATCAACACCATCGCCGAGCAGACGAACCTCCTCGCCCTTAACGCCACCATCGAGGCCGCCCGCGCCGGGGAGGCCGGCCGCGGCTTTGCGGTGGTGGCCGCCGAGGTGAAGTCCCTTGCCGGACAGACCGCCAAGGCGACGGAGGAGATCAGCGCCCAGATCCAGCAGATCCAGGGCGCCACCACCGGCGCCGTCGATGCCATCCAGGCCATCGCCGCCTCCATCGAGGAGGTGAGCACCATCGCGACCTCCATCGCGTCGGCCGTGGAGGAGCAGCGCTCCGTGGTGGACGAGATCGGCCGCTCGACGCACCAGGTGGCGGCGTCCACCCAGGCCGTGAACCGAAACCTCGGCGACGTCCAGAACTCCACCCGCACCACGGTGGAATCTGCCGAGCAGTCCCGGATCGCGGCCGAGACCCTTTCCCAGCAGGCCGAGAGGCTGCAGGCCGAGGTCGGCACCTTCCTGCAGACCGTCCGGGCGGCCTGACGCCCGCTCCGGATCCGGCCCGGAGCGCGGGCCGGAGTGCAAAAACCATCGCCTGCACGGCGCATCGCCACCCGGCCTTGCCGCGGGGCCGCTCCTGGCCAAGATTCGGGTCACGACCGACGCTGCCCAGGAGCCCCCATGCGCGCCATCGCTCCCCTGACGATCCCCCTCGCCCTTGCGCTTCTCGGCAACGGCGCCTTCGCCTCGCCCCTCGGATCCGTGGGCGAGGCAGTCGGGGGCGTCGGCTCGGCCGTCGGGGGAACTCTCGGCGGCGCGGGCGATGCGGTCGGCGCCGTGGGCGGGGCGGTGGGCGGTCCCGTGGGCGGCGTCGGCGAAGCGGCCGGCGGGGCCATCAGCGGGATCGGCGGCGCTGCAAGCGGAGCCGTCGACGGCGTGGGCGGCGCCGTGGGCAGCCTCGACGGGGCGCCAGGCGGCAACCCGGCCGGGCCCGCAGCCTCGCCCGGCGGCTCTGGAAACGGCGGCTCCCCAGGCGGATTGGGCGCTGGCGGCTCGCCCGCCGGCTTAGGCGGTGGCGCCGCCCCGGGGCGCGGACCGGCCTCGCCCGCCCGCGCAACGGCGCAGGACAGTGGCTCCGGACCGGTCCGGATCGCGAGCGAACTCCTGCCGATCCGGGGGTCCTCTGAGGGCGAGCCATCCTGGACGCGGGTCGACGCGACCGGGTCGGTGCGCCTTGCGCCGCTGACGGCCCGGTTCTCGGTCCCGGCACCCGTCATCGATGCCTGCCGAGCGGCGATCGCGGCTGCGGCCTCGGCCCACGGCGCGCAGCACGTGGAGGTGGTGGGTGCGGGCCGCACCGCCTCGCTGCGGGGCGGCGGCGTCGCGGCGCCCGTGGAAGCGCGGATCCTCTATGCGCGGAACGGCCGGTTCCAGGTCCGCCAGGCGCAGGTCTCCTGCCGCCTCGATGCGGCCGGGCGCGTGGTCGCGGCGGTCTGACCCAGCGGCATCGGCCCGAACGCACCGGCGCCGCCCCCCAAGATCAGGGGCGCGGTTTCGGGTCGATGACGACGAGTTGGCCGGTCCTGGGGTCGAGAACGGTCATCTGGGCGATCCCGCTTCTCCCTGCCTCCGGCTCGGGCGGCGAGCCCCGCCGGGACGGCGCCGTTAACCATGCGGTCAGGAGAAGGTCTGCCGCACCGGGACAGAGCAGCACGGATGCGTTAAGTTTTCCTTAACCATGCGAGCGCGCCCCATGAATCAGTCCGAACGGCCCGGGTCCCCGGCCCCTCTCTCCCCCTTGGCGCAGCTTCAGGCCCCGGCCACACGCCGCGAGATGCTATTGTTCGGCATCCTGATCCTCGCCATCGTCTGGGCCTTCGTCTCGGCCGGCCCGCGCACCGTCGTCGTGGTGCCGGACACCCACGTGTCCGCCGGGGTGATCACGTAAGGGCAAGGCTGCCCGAACCGGCCCATGAGACAGCCGCGAGTCGTCTCTCGCGACAACCCCGCAGCCGACGACGGTCAGCGCTCTGCTGTGGACGCGCGGTCTAGAGGGGTCGCCTCAGCCCAGCGCTCGGCGGCCACGATCCCTCATCCCAGGCTCCTTCGCCCTCGCTTTGTCGACGGACCCTAGCCGCGGCTCGCGAGCGCGACGCCGGCGGCGGCGACTGCCATGCCGCCGATCTGGAGGAGGCTCAAGGTTTCGCCGAAGAGCAGGTAGGCCATGAGCGCCGAGACCGGCGGGACGAGGTAGAGGAGCGCCGCCACCCCGGCCACGGCGCCGCGCCGGATCAGGAACAGGAGGAGGCCGATGGCGCCGATGGAGAGGCCGAACACCGCCCAGGCGAGCCCGATCCAGAAGGCGGGCACCGGCTCGATGGTGCCGCTCTCCGTGAGGAGCGCCAGCGGCAGGGTGACGGCGGCGGCCCCGATATACTGCACGGCGGCGTTGGTGCGCATGTCCGCCGCCCCGCCGGTGCGCTTCTGCCAGACCGTGCCGAAGGTGATCGCGATCATCCCGAGAACGCAGACGAGAAGCGGAACGGGGGGAAACCCGTCGGCCGCGCCGACCTTCGGCGCCACGACGAGGAGCGCGCCGAGGAACCCCACCCCGATGCCGGTCCAGCGGAGGCGGCTGACCCTCTCGCCGAGAAGGGGGCCGACGAGGAGCCCCGTCGCCAGCGGTTGCAACCCGGCGACGAGCGCCGCGATCCCGGCCGGCAGGCCGTGCCTCACCGCCCAGAACACAGCGCCGAGATAGAGGCCATGGAGCAGGATGCCCGCCACCAGGGCGTCCCGCCACCCCACGCGGGTGCGGGGCCACGGAGCGCACAGGGCGGTGGCCAGGATCGCGAGCACCAGGGTGGCGAGGACGTAGCGGATGAAGAGGAACGTCAGCGGCTCGGCATGGGGCGCCACGAGCCGGGCGACGATGAACCCGGTCGCCCAGATCATGACGAAGAGCGGCGGCGCGAGACGCGGGAGGAGGTCGGAGGAACCCATAGCCGCCTAGCTCTGCCTTATTCCGGCGGGGCTGAACATGCCGCCTAGGTCACGCCTGCCCTGCAACGAACGCTCCGGTCGCAACGGTGGCGCTCCGGCCTGATCCGGAAGCCCGCAAGCCTTGCAGCGGCCCGGGGGCCGCGCCATGTCCCCCGCCACGGAGACCCCTGTGCATCGGCTGCGCCTCGCCTTCGAATTGATGATTATCGCCTATAACCGGTTCGTGCTGCACGACGCCTGGGCGATCGCGAGCCACATCGCCCTGTCGATCCTGATGTCGCTGTTTCCCTTCCTCATCCTGATGACGGCGGTGGCGAGCTTCTTCGGGACCGGGTCGCTCGCCGACGAGGCCGCCGACATCATTCTGGAGGCCTGGCCCAGAGAGGTGGCGGCGCCCATCGCCAGCGAGATCCACACCATCCTGACGGTGCGCCGGGAGGGCATCCTGACGCTCGGCATCGTGCTGGCCCTGTACTTCGCGTCGAGCGGCGTCGAGGCGCTCCGGGTCGGGCTCAACCGGGCCTACGGCCTGCGCGAGACGCGGGCCTGGTGGTTCACGCGGCTCGAGTCCATCGCCTTCGTCATGATCGGCGCCGTCGCGATGCTCGCCTTCGCGGTGCTGGTGGTGTTCGGGCCGCTCGTGTGGCGCGGGGCGCTCCACTGGCTGCCGGGCCTGCAGCCTTTCAGCGGCCTCATCGATTTCCTGCGGATCGGCGTCGCCACCTTCGTCATCGTGCTGGCCCTCGTCATGGCGCACAAGCTCGTGCCCGCGGGCCGGCGCGACTTCACGGCGGTCCTGCCGGGCGTCGGCGTCACCCTCGCGCTTTGGATCGTGGGGGGCCTCGGCTTCGGCTGGTATCTCGAGAACTATCCCGGCGCCTATGCCTCCACCTATGGCGGGCTCGCCACCGCCATGGCGGCCCTCGTTTTCCTCTACACCCTCGCCGCCATCTTCCTCTTCGGCGGCGAGCTCAACGGCACCGTCATCGCGGCCAAGCGCCGGCGCCTGCACAAGGCGGCCGTGGAGGGACGCACCTTCGAGAACGTCGTGAAGGCGCCTTTGTGAAGCCCCGCGTGTGATTGCTTCTGTCGGAGCGCGGAAAGGCACCGCCGCCCTGTCATTCCGGGGCGCCGCAGGCGAGCCCGACCCGGAGGGCCGCGAAGCGGAAACCCATAAACGCCAGCGTGTCGAGCAAAAGCGCACCAGCGCCGAGCACCCCCTGCACCGTTACGTTTAAGGATTCCGGGCTCTCGCTTCGCTCGCCCCGGAATGACAGTGACGCTTCGCAGGCGCTCCCGAACCTTGTGATGCCGGTCCGAGCTGCTGCGCACCCAGGTTGCGCAGCAGGTGAGCGATCAGCCCCCTGCCTCGATCACGTCGTCAAAGGTGCGCAGGCCGGCGCGCGGTGCGTTCACCAGCACGGCCATGTTGCCCGGCGCGTGCTGGTTCTTCCACATCTTGGTGTGGGCCTGCGGGATCTGATCCCAGGCGAACACCTCGCTCATGCAAGGATCGATGCGCCGGTCGATCACGAACTGGTTCGCGGACGCGGCCTGCTTCAGATGCGCGAAGTGCGAGCCCTGGATGCGCTTCTGGCGCATCCACACGTAGCGGGCGTCGAAGGTGATGTTGAAGCCCGTCGTTCCGGCACAGAACACCACCATGCCGCCGCGCTTCACCACGAGCGTCGAGACCGGGAAGGTCTGCTCGCCCGGATGCTCGAAGACGAGATCCACGTCCTTCTTGCCCGTGATGTCCCAGATCGCCTTGCCGAACTTGCGGGCTTCCCTGGTCCATTCGGCGTGCTCGGGCGAGTTCACTTTCGGAAGCTGGCCCCAGCAGTTGAAGTCCTTGCGGTTGATGACACCCTTGGCGCCGAGGGACATCACATAATCGCGCTTGGTCTCATCCGAAATAATGCCGATGGCGTTGGCGCCCGACGCGGCGCAGAGCTGGACGCCGAAGACGCCGAGGCCTCCGGATGCGCCCCAGATCAGCACGTTGTCGCCCGGATGGAGCGTGTGCGGCGCATGGCCGAAGAGCATGCGGTAGGCGGTGGCGAGGGTGAGCGTATAGCAGGCCGCCTCCTCCCAGGTGAGGTGCTTGGGCCGCACCATCAGCTGGCGCGACTGCACCCGGCAGAACTGCGCGAAGGACCCGTCCGGCGTCTCGTAGCCCCAGATGCGCTGCGAGGTGGAGAACATCGGGTCGCCGCCGTTGCACTCCTCGTCGTCGCCGTCGTCCTGGTTGCAGTGGACGACCACCTCATCGCCCACCTTCCAGCGCTTCACCTTGGCGCCCACGGCCCAGACGATGCCGGACGCATCCGAGCCCGCGATGTGATAGGGCTGCTTGTGGCCGTCGAAGGGCGAGACGGGCTGGCCCAGGCCCGCCCAGACGCCGTTGTAGTTGACCCCAGCCGCCATCACGAGCACGAGCACCTCGTCGTCGCCGATGGACCAGGTGGGCACCACCTCGATCTGCATCGCCTCCTCGGGCGGTCCGTGACGCTCCTTGCGGATGGCCCAGGCATACATCTTCTCCGGAACGTGCCCGAGCGGTGGGATCTCGCCGAGTTCGTAGAGATCCTTGCGGTCGCTGACTTTCTTGAGCGCTTGAGCCATGGCACGCCTCGGTCGTTCGGGAGAACTAGATTAGAGCGCATTTTTTGCGCTGCAACACGGAAAAGGCCGGGTTCGACCTTATGGCAACGCTGCTGCCTCGCTTTAAGTTGCTCTTGATCCGCCACGCATTTCGGCCACTTTGAGGAGCTGGGGCGAAGCGGGCGCGCGAGGTCGAGGCAATCGTCCTCCCGCATTGCACCCAAAGCGTGGAGGAGCGGACAGATGGCCGGCACTATGCAACGGGAGCGGGACAAGCCCTGGATCTTCCGAACCTATGCGGGTCATTCGACCGCCGCGGATTCGAATGCGCTCTACCGCAAGAACCTCGCGAACGGCCAGACGGGCCTGTCGGTCGCCTTCGACCTGCCGACGCAGACGGGCTACGACCCGGACCACGAGCTCGCTCGCGGCGAGGTGGGCAAGGTCGGCGTCTCCATCGCCCATCTCGGCGACATGCGGACCCTGTTCGAGGGCATCCCGCTCGCCACCATGAACACCTCGATGACCATCAACGCCACGGCGCCGTGGCTCCTGGCGCTCTATGCGGCGGCGGCCGACGAGCAGGGCGCTCCGCGCGGCGCGCTCCAGGGCACGACCCAGAACGACATCGTCAAGGAGTACCTCTCCCGCGGCACCTACGTGTTCCCACCCGCGCCGTCCATGCGGCTCACCCGCGATGTGATCCTCTTCACCACGGCCGAGATGCCGAAGTGGAACCCGATGAATGTCTGCTCCTATCACCTGCAGGAGGCAGGAGCGACGCCGGTGCAGGAGCTCTCCTTCGCCCTCGCCACCGCGGTCGCGGTCCTCGATACCGTCAAGGCGTCCGGCGTCGACGAGGCGACCTTCGCCGAGGTCGTTGGCCGCATCTCGTTCTTCGTGAATGCCGGCATGCGGTTCATCACCGAGATCTGCAAGATGCGCGCCTTCGCGGAGCTCTGGGACGAGATCACCCGCGAGCGCTACGGCATCTCCGATCCGAAGAAGCGCGTGTTCCGCTACGGCGTTCAGGTCAACTCGCTGGGGCTCACGGAGCAGCAGCCCGAGAACAACGTCCACCGCATCCTCATCGAGATGCTCGCCGTGACGCTCTCGAAGAAGGCGCGCGCCCGCGCCGTGCAGCTGCCGGCCTGGAACGAGGCGCTCGGCCTGCCGCGCCCGTGGGACCAGCAATGGTCCTTGCGCATGCAGCAGATCCTCGCCTTCGAGACGGACCTCCTGGAGAACGACGACATCTTCGACGGGAGCCGCGTCATCGAGGGCAAGGTGGCAGCGCTCAAGGACGAGGTCCGCGAAGAGCTGAAGCGCCTCGACGCTCTGGGCGGCGCCATCGCGGGCGTCGAGAGCGGGTATCTCAAGCGGGCGCTGGTCGAGTCGAATGCGCGCCGCGTTGCCGCCATTGAGAAGGCCGAGCAGGTGGTGGTGGGCGTCAACCGGTATACGGAAGGCGAACCCTCGCCGTTGACCGCGGGCGAGGGCGCGGTTCTCACCGTGCCGGAGACCGTCGAGATGGAGGCGGCGCACCGTATCCGCGCCTGGCGGGCGGCGCGCGACGGGCGGGCGGTCGACGCGGCCCTCGCGGAGCTCGAGGCCGCGGCCCGGGAAAGCCGCAACGTCATGCCGGCTTCCATCGCCTGCGCGAAGGCCGGCGTCACCACCGGCGAATGGGGCGAGACGCTGCGGCGGGTGTTCGGCGAGTACCGCGCCCCCACGGGCGTGACGCCCGACACGGCGAGCGCCGGCGCCACGGAGGACATCCGCCTCATGGTCGCGGATCTCGCGGCAACGATCGGCGAGACGCCGCGCCTCGTCGTCGGCAAGCCCGGCCTCGACGGCCATTCCAACGGCGCGGAGCAGATTGCGCTGCGGGCCCGGGACGTCGGCATGGACGTCACCTATGACGGCATCCGCCAGACCCCTGCGGAGATCGTCGCCAAGGCGCGGGAGACGGGAGCGCACGTGATCGGGCTCTCGATCCTGTCGGGCTCCCACGTGCCGCTCGTTCGCGACGTGAGGGCGCGGCTGCGCGCGGAGGGCCTCGACCACATCCCGCTCGTGGTCGGCGGCATCATCTCGGCGGAGGACGAGAACGTCCTGCGCAACATGGGCGTCGCCGCGATCTACACGCCCAAGCACTATGCCCTCGACGCCATCATGGCGGACATCGTGCGCGTGATCGGCCGCGCCTGGCCGCGCCGCTCCGACGACGATCGGGCGCCGGCCTCCGAGGGGCGGCCGAACCGGAGGGCTTCGGCGGGCTAAGACGCCGCCGTAACCGCTCGTTCACCACGAGTCTTCAGCCTTTCTCAACCGCTGGAGCGGTTCTATCCGGCGGGATAGGAACGGCCGATGGGGCTCAAGACCAGACTGGCGTATGGGGTGGCCGCACTCCCGCTCGGCGGGGCCTCGGCCGCGCATGCGGACGAGATGCTTTCGCTCGCGGCAACGGCCGGCGCGGTCGCTCCCTTGCCGCTCGTCGGCGTTGCGGTCACGGCCCTGGCGCTCGCCGTCGTGCAGCGCCGCCGCGCCGTAGCGGCGGAAAAGCGTGCCCGCTACTTCGCCCATCACGAGCCCATGACGGGCCTGCTGAACCGCCCGCATTTCATCACGGCCCTCGACGAGGCCTTGAGCGCCGCGCCGGAACGGCCGGTGGCGATCCTGTCCCTCGACCTCAACGGCCTGCGCGAGATCAACGATCTTTTGGGGCACGAGAGCGGCGACGAGGCGATCATCCGCATGGCGCAGGCTCTCGTGCAGCTCGCGGGCGAGACTGCGCTCGTCGGCCGCCTCGGGGGCGACAAGTTTGCCATCGCCCGCTTCGGCGCCGCGCCGGAAGCCGCCAAGGACCTGTGCATCGAGATCATCGACGCAGTCGAGCGGCCCTTCACCGTGAAGGGCCAGGACGTGTCGATGCAGGTGCAGATCGGCGTCACCCTCGCTCCCGCCGACGGCGGCAGCGCCGTGCGGCTCCTGAAGTCGGCGGGCCTGGCGCTTGACCGGGCGCGCCTTCGCGGCGGCTCCTGCTACGTGTTCTTCGAGCGCACGCTTGAGACCGAGCTGCAGCGGCGGCGCGACCTCGAACAGCAGATCCGCGACACCCTGGCGGCCGACGCGTTCGATCTGCACTTCCAGCCGCTCTTCAACCGGACGCAGGATCGCCTGACCGGCTTCGAGGCGCTGCTGCGCATGCCGGACGGCGCGGGGGGCTACGTCTCGCCGGCGATCTTCATTCCCGTAGCCGAGGAGATCGGCCTCATCATCGAGATCGGCGCATGGGTCGTGCGCCGCGCCTGCGCTCTGGCCGCGCACTGGCCCGACCATCTGACGGTGGCGGTGAACCTCTCGCCGGCACAGTTCAAGGCCGGGGGGGTCCACAAGACCGTGCAGGATGCGCTGGCGGCCGCGGGCCTTCCGGCCGAGCGGCTCGAGCTCGAGATCACCGAAGGGCTCATCCTCAACGACGATGCCGGCATCATGCGCGAGCTCACCGCGCTCAAAAGCCTTGGCGTTTCCATCGTCATGGACGATTTCGGCACCGGCTATTCGAGCCTGAGCTACCTGTGGAAGTTTCCGTTCGACAAGATCAAGATCGACCGCTCCTTCATGCGTGCGCTCGGCACCGAGGACCGGCAGGTGGTGGACATCATCCAGGCCATCATGTCGCTCAGCCGCTCCCTGCGCATGCGCGTGACGGCTGAAGGCGTCGAGACGAAGGAGCAGGCGGACTTCCTGCGCTCAATCGATTGCGACGAGGTGCAGGGCTTCTTCTTCGCAAAGCCCATGCCCATCGATCAGGTGGCGCTCACCATCATGCGCGACGTTCAGCAGAATATTGGGGCTCAGACCCCGCCGCCCGCAGCCACGGCTCTGGCAGGCTGAAGCCGTCCTCTCCCCTCCTCCGGTGAGGAAGGGAGAGTCGAGCGCGTTCGTTACGACATCACCCGATACTTGACGAACCCTTCCGCCGCATCGCCGATCCGTTCGGCCTTGACGCCAGCCGGCTGGTACGGGGCCGCGCCCGGCCCGGTGACGAACACGGCGGTCACATTCGCCGGGATGGCCAGGGACCAGGACCCATCCGCCTTCGGGGCCACCTCCTTGCGCTCCAGGATGAAGCGCATGATGGCGTCGCGGGTGAGGTCCGGCGCGTCGAGGATCGTGGTCTTGCCGCCCTCGGTGCCCGGGAAGTTGCCGCCGCCGGAGGCGCGGTAGTTGTTCGTCGCCACCACGAAGATCTGGTCGTCCGTCACGGGCTTGCCCTGATAGGCGAGGTCCTTGATGCGGCGCGCATGCGGGTTCAAGAGCTTGCCGTCGTTGTCGTAGCGCGATGCTTGAGTCGGATCGATCTTGTAGGCGACGCCGGCGATCACGTCGAAGTTAAAGGCCGGGAACTTGGCGTTGATGAGCTCCTGCTCGCCGGTCTTGGCAGGATCGAGCTGGTTGTAGATGCCGGCCGAACGCTCCAGCCACTCGCGGACCTGCGCGCCCGTGACCTTCACGGCACGGATGGTGTTCGGGTAGATGTAAATGTCCGCCATGTCCTTGATGGCGAGCGGACCGGGCTTGATGTCGGTGAAATAGTTCGGGCCGCCGCGACCTCCGGCCTTGAAGGGCGCTCCGGCGGAGAGCAGCGGCAGGTCCTTGTGCTCCGTGTTCTTCAAGAGATTTGCCACGTACCAGGCCTGCGCCTCGGTCACGATCTTCACCGAGGCATCGTCCGACACGAGGGAGAAGTAGGAGTGGATCGGCACCGCCGTGGTGCCGACGGGCTCGCGCACGTATTTGAGCGTCGCGTCGTGGTCGCCCTGCGCGGCGGCGAGCACCAGCGCCTCGTTGCCTGCCTTCGCGACGACCTTGCGGTCCGGGGTGCGCTCGTAGATCGGGCGCGCCTCGGTGCGGAAGCCTGCAACCGTCCAGCCCTCGGCCGTCTTCGCAAGATCGAGATCCACGATGCCGAGATGGCTGCCCCAGAAACCCGCCATCACGGCGGGCTTGCCGTGGAGCGTGCCCTTCTGCGCGTCGACGCCGGGGATGTTGGCGAATTCCTTGCCGCCCGGGAACACGAGGTGCTGGTGGCCCGTGAGGATCACGTCGATGCCCTCGACCTTCGCAAGGTGCAGCGCGGCGTTCTCTTCGCCGCCCTGGCGCTCGCCGCCCGCGATGCCCGAATGGCATAGGGCGACGACGATCTGGGCGCCGGCCTTTTTCAACTCGGGCACGTGCCTTTGCGCCGCCTCGACGATGTCGGACGTCGTGGTCCTGCCCTCGAGGTTGGCCTTGTCCCATTGCATGATCTGCGGGGGCACGAACCCGATCACGCCCACCTTCACGGCCTGCTTGGCGCCGCTCTCGTCCGTGAACTCGCGGTCGAGGATGAGCCAAGGCTTGTAGAGCGTCGTACCCTGTGCGGTCATCACGTTGGCGCAGACGAACGGGAACTTGGCCGTGCCGAGGGCATGGTTGAGGAATTCGAGGCCGTAGTTGAATTCGTGGTTGCCCACCGTGCCGGCGTCGTAGTTCAGCACGTTCATGGCGGCGACCATCGGGTGGACGTCGCCGGCCTTCATGCCCTTTCGATAGGCGATGTAGTCGCCGAGGGGCGAGCCTTGGAGCATGTCGCCGTTATCGAAGAGCAGGCTGTTCTTCGCCTCGGACCGGGCGGCCTTCACCAGCGATGCCGTGCGGGCAAGCCCCACCGTCTCGTCCACGGCATCGCGATAGTAGTCGTACGGGAAGACGTTGACGTGAAGGTCCGTCGTTTCGAGGATCCGCAGCTTCACGGTGGGTGCACCCTGGGCCAAAGCGAGGGCGGGCGCGCCCGCGACGGCGACGGCGGCAGCGCCGGTGGCGAGAGCCTGGCGGCGGGTGATGGACGGCATGGGTTGAACTCCCTCGATGCGGCGCTTTCGCGCCGGCTCTTGGCGCCCGGGGGCGACAGGCTGATGACGCAATGAATAGCCGCCTAATGAGCGGCTGTCAGCGCCTCATCGAGATCCCGATAAAGATCGTCCGGGTCTTCGATTCCGGTCGAGAGGCGCAGCAGATCGGGCGGACACGGCGTTCCGGCGCCTTCGATGGACGCCCGATGCTCGATCAGGCTCTCGACTCCGCCCAGCGACGTGGCGCGTTTCCAGAGCCCCACGCGCGCCGCCGTCGCGACCGCGGCGCGTTCTCCCCCCGTCACCTGAATCGACAGCATGTAGCCGAAACCGTCCCCCATCTGCCGCGCCGCGATGTCGTGGCCGGGATGCTGCGGCAGCCCCGGATAGAGCACCCGGGCGACATGAGGGTGAGCGGAGAGCCGCTCCGCCAGGGCCATCGCGCCCCGGGCCTGGGCGGCGGCGCGCAGGTGAAGCGTCCGGAGGCCGCGGGTGAGAAGGTAGGCCTCGAAGGGGCCGAGGATCGCGCCGTTCATCTTCCGGATCGAGACGAGCCGCGCCCAGTAATCGTCGTTCGTGCGGCCCGCGAGAACGCCTGCGATCACGTCCGAATGGCCGTTCAGCACCTTCGTGGCCGCATGCATGACGATGTCGGCGCCGAGAGCGAGGGGCCGGGTATGGATCGGCGACGCGGCCGTGGAGTCGACCGCGAGCCGCGCTCCGGCCCGGTGCGCGATCTCGGCCGCGGCCGCGATGTCGGTGATCGTCCAGAGCGGGTTCGAGGGCGTCTCGATCCAGACCAGCTTCGTTCGTCCGGGGCGGACCGACGCGCGGAGAGCGTCGAGATCGTCGGTCTCGACGAAGTCGACCTTCAGACCCCAGCGGACTGCCTCGGTGGCGAGCCAGTTGCGCAGGGCCCAGTACATCACCTTGGAGGCGACGACGTGGTCGCCCGGCTCGAGCGCCTGGAAGACGGCGGTCGCGGCGGCCATGCCGGACGAGAAGAGGAGTGCGCCGGCGCCCGCCTCCTCCAGCATGGCGAGCACGCCCTCGGCCTCCCGGACGGTCGCGTTGTCGGGGCGGCCGTACACGTATCCGGACGAGTAGCCGTTGTCCTCGTCCCGGATGAACGTGGTCGCCACGTGGATCGGCGGCACAACCGCCTTGGTGATCGGATCCACATGGCCGAGCGCCTGCGCGGCCAGGCTGCGCTTCGACCAGGAGAGCGGGGATTGGGGCATCGGTTTCTCCAGGGTGGCGCTCGTGAGCAGCCGGATTACATGATCCTCAGCCCTGGCCATAGCGAGGATCGCGCCGTGTTGCACCCTGGAGAACGACTACGCCAGCCGCATCCCATTCCGGCCTGGCAGCGCTTGCTCCTGGCGGTTCTGCCGGTGGTCGCGGCCGGGGCCCTCGGCAGCATCGCGACCACGCCCCAGATCCCGACCTGGTATGCGGGCCTCACGAAACCGGGCTTCACCCCGCCGAACTGGCTGTTCGGCCCCGTCTGGACGGCGCTCTACGCCATGATGGCCTATGCCGCCTGGCGCATCCTGTCCCTGCCGCCAGGCACCCCGGGCCGCCGGGGCGCCCTCGCCGCCTTCTTCGCGCAGCTGGCCCTCAATGCCGCCTGGTCCTGGGCCTTCTTCGGGGCGCAGAGCCCGGCCGCGGGCCTTGTCGTCATCGTGGCGCTCGTCGCTGCGATCGGCCTGACCATCCGCCTGTTCTGGCCCCTCGACCGCACGGCGGCCTGGCTCCTCGTGCCCTATGCCGCCTGGGTCGCCTACGCGACGGCGCTCAACGCGGAAATCCTCCGGCTCAATGGCTGAGCACGCGCCGGACGGTCGCGCGAAGATCGTTCAAGGAGAACGGCTTCGTCAGCACGTCGGCCACGATGGCGTCGAGGTTCTTGGCCCGCTCGCGCTGATCGGCAAAGCCCGTCATGAGCAGCACGGTCACGTTCGGAAAATCGCGCTTGGCCGCGAGCGCCAGCGCGATGCCGTCCATGATCGGCATGCGGATGTCGGTGAGGAGGAGATCGTAGGCGCCCTTGTCGGCGGTCAGGCGGTCGAGCCCGTCCCCGCCGTCGACGGCGGTCTCGACAGAATGGCCGTCCATCTCGAGGCCGCGCTTGAGAAAGCCGCGCACCGGCTCCTCGTCGTCGACAAGCAGGATCCTCGCCATGGCGCGATCAGGCCGCCGGAGCGTTGCCGGCGTGCTCGATCACGCCGACGAAGGGAAGCTGACGATAGGCATGGGCCACATCCATGCCATACCCCACGACGAACACGTCCGGGCAGGTGAAGCCCACATATTCGGCATCGATGGTCACCGCGCGCTTGCCCGGCTTTTCGAGGAGGACCGCGGTCTGCACCCGGCGGGCGCCGCGGGCCATCAGGAGGTCCTTGGCGAACACCACCGTGCGGCCGGATTCGAGGATGTCGTCGACGAGCAGCACGTCCCGGCCGCGCACGTCGCTCTCGACGTCGCGCAGGATCGTGACCTGCCCGGACGAGACCGTGCCGCCCCGGTAGCTCGACAGGTGGATGAACTCGACCTGCGGCTCCAGCCCGGTGCGGTGGAGGGCCCGGATCAGGTCGGCCGCGAACATGAAGCTGCCTTTGAGGATCGCGACGACGAGGAGATCGCGCGGGTTCGCGGCGGCGATCTCCCGCGCGATCTCCTCGTTGCGGGCTGCGATGGAAGCCTCGTCGTACAGCACGCGCAGGCGGCGGGAAGCGGTCATGGGGATCCCGTTAGCGGGCCGCGACGGCGATGCCCGCGGCTTTGGTGAAATGCACCCGGACCTGGCGGCCATCTGCGGGCGGAGAAGCAAGGCGCGTCGCGAACCGGGCGGTTTCGCCCGCAGCCAGGGTGGGCTGCGGCGGCGGCGCCGTCCAGGTCGCGAGCACCTGTTCATTCCCGTTGCGGACGAGAAATTCAAGGGGGTGCAGCCGCGCAGGCTCCGTCCCCCCGTTGGCGATGGCTCCCTCAACGACGAGGAGCCGCGCCCCATCCGCCTCCACGAGCTGCGAGGTGACGTCCCGGAACACCAGCGACGGCGGCGCGGGTCCCATTCGCTGGTTCAGGGCCTCCCGCCCCTTCTGGACGCCGATGGCGCCGACCGGGATGACAGCGAGGGCGAGTCCGGCCGCGAGCGCGAGCTTCGCCCAGTGGCGGGCGGCGCGCTTCGGCGGGCGCTCCGCCCTGGCGGAGGGCAGGACCGTCGCCGCAGGCGCCTCGGGCACCGCCTGCGGAGCTTGCCGGTCCATCGCCACGGCGCCGTCAGGGCTCACGAACCAGGTGTCGCGGCAGATGGCGCATCGTAACGTGCGACCTTCCGCACCCAATTTTGCCGGATCGATCGTGTATTCGCTTGCGCAAGATGGGCAGACGATCAGCATGGCGAATCAGCTTGAGCGGAAGCCGACAGGGCGCCGCTTCCCGGTTGTCGCGGAGTTTGGTTAAGGACGCGTGAAAGCGTTGCGCAACAAAGGTTTCGACGATTCCGCCCCTCCGGCCGTGCACCTGGAGAATGTGGGCGTTCGCTACGGCATGGGCCCGGAGGTCCTGCGCGACCTCACCTTTTCCATCGAGCCGCGCTCCTTCCAGTTCCTCACCGGGCCGTCGGGCGCCGGCAAGACGACGCTCCTGCGCCTCATCCTGCTTTCGGTGCGTCCGACCCGCGGCCTCGTCTCCCTGTTCGGCGAGGATGTCTCGCAGATCTCGAAGGGCCAGCTCACCAATCTGCGCCGCCGCATGGGGGTGGTGTTCCAGGATTTCCGCCTGCTCGAACACCTCACCACCTACGAGAACGTGGCGCTTCCCCTGCGCGTCCAGGGCAAGGAGGAGGCGAGCTACCGGGCGGAGGTGGTCGAACTCCTGCGCTGGGTCGGCCTCGGCGAGCGCATGCACGTGCTGCCGCCCGTCCTGTCGGGCGGCGAGAAACAGCGGGCAGCGATCGCCCGGGCCCTCATCGTCCGTCCCGAACTCCTGCTCGCCGACGAGCCGACCGGCAACGTGGACCCGTCCCTCGGCCGGCGTCTGCTGCGCCTATTCATCGAGCTCAACCGTCTCGGCACCTCCGTGGTGATCGCAACCCACGACCTCGCTCTCATGGACCAGCTCGACGCCCGCCGCCTTGTGCTGGGGGACGGGCGGCTTCACATCGACGAGTGAACGGGCGCATGAACGAGATCTCCCGGGTCCGCTCCTTTCCGCCGCCGGCGGAAGAACGCCCGCTGCCGGCGACCTTGCGGCGCAACGCGCCGCTCGTGCCCGTCGACACCGCGGGCGGCCGGGCCCTCGCCGCCGTGATCGCGATCCTCACCTTCCTCGCAGCCCTGTGCGCCGGAGGCGCGGAACTCGTCGCGACGAGCTCCGCCGAATGGCGCTCCTCCGTCGCCCGCGAGATCACGATCCAGGTCCGCCCGATGCCTCAGCGCGACGTGGAGGCGGACGTCGCCCGCGCCGCCGACATCGCGCGCCGGACGCCCGGCGTCGAGTCGGCGCAGGCGTTCACGCGGGCGGAGTCCGAGCGGCTGCTCGAGCCCTGGCTCGGGACGGGCCTCGACTTCCGCGACCTCCCCGTTCCGCGCATCATCGTGATCAAGGTGGCGCCGGGGGCACGCCCGGATCTCGCCCCCTTGCGCCAGGCGCTCCGGGCGGAGGTTCCGGGGGCGAGCCTCGACGACCATGCGCTCTGGGCCTCCCGGCTCTCCACCATGGCCAACACCATCATCGGCCTCGGCGTCGCGCTCGTCCTTCTGGTGCTGTCCGCGGCGGGCCTCGCGACGATCTTCGCCACCCGCGGAGCCATGGCGGGCAACCGCGAGGTGGTGGAAGTGCTCCACTTCGTCGGGGCGAACGACGCCTTTATCGCCCGCGAGTTCCAGCGCCGATTTTTCAAACTCGGGCTTCGCGGCGCGGCCATCGGCGCCGGAGCCGCGCTGGTCACGATCTTCGCTTTGAGCTTCACGGCGAGCACCTGGAGGGCGAGCCCGGCGGGAGATCAGCTCGAGGCGCTGTTCGGCTCCTTCGGCATCGGGTACAGAGGATATGCCGTCATCGTCCTCATCGCCCTCGTCGTTTCGGCCCTCACGGCGCTGGTGTCGCGGGTGACGGTGAGACGATTTCTTAACCCTGCTGGATGATACGATCGGCCGATGAGCCCTGCTCGCCTCTCCCCCGCCGCATTCGACCTTATGCTGAGCGCCCATGATGGTGGCCGTACGGGGTTGGGCGGCTTGCGGCGCCCTTGAAGCGATGGATGCCGTGGGCTGGGGCTGGACTCACCCGGTCAAGGCGCCGCCCCGGCGACGTTCTTGGCTGCGGTCGGCGCTCGCAAGCCTCGTGACACTGGGCGCTCTTGCGGGCTTCGTCCTCTTTGCCGGCTTCATCGCCTTCGTCTACTCGCTCGACCGGAGCGAGAACCGGCCCGTCGCCCGCACGGATGGGATCGTTGCCCTCACGGGCGGGGCAGGACGCATCGGCGATGCCATCGACCTCCTGGCGCAGGGCTACGCCTCCCGCCTCCTGATCTCCGGCGTCAACGAGAGGACGAGCCGGGAGGAGATCGAGCGCCTCAACCCCGGCCAGCGGCGCTTGTTCGATTGCTGCGTCGACCTCGACTACCGGGCCCGCAACACCATCGGCAACGCCATCGAGACCCGGCGCTGGGCCGAGCGGAACCGCTTCCGCTCCCTCATCGTCGTGACCTCGGCCTACCACATGCCGCGCACCCTGGTGGAGCTCGACCACGCGCTGCCGAGCGTCCGCAAGGTCCCATACGCGGTCGTGACGCCGGCGGTGGATCCCCACACCTGGTGGCACAATCCCGCAACGGCCCGGGTGCTCCTGTCGGAATACCTAAAGCTGCTCCTCGTCTGGACTCGCACCCGCTTCGAAGGCGATCCCGAGCGCTCGACCGCGGCGAACCTCATGAGCTTCGGCGAGCCCGTCAAGGTCGTCGCGGAGCCGCTCTGGCGCTGAGCCGCCGGCACCTTGCTCGCGCGGACGGGGTGACGGCCGGCCGAAATGGTCTATAGCGGACGCTCCCGTCCGCGATCCTCAACCGACCGATGCTCGTCCTGCGCTCCCTCTTCTTCAACCTCGCCTTCTACCTCAACCTCATCGTCTGGATGATCGTGCTGCTGCCGGTGCTGCTCGGCCCCCGCCCGCTCTTCCTCGCCATCGTCAAAGCCTGGGCGCGCTCCAGCCTGCGGCTCCTGGAGGTCGTCGCCGGAACGAAGGTGGAGATCGTCGGTCGCGAGAACATCCCGCCTGGCGGGCTCCTCGTCGCCGCCAAGCACCAGTCGTTCTGGGAGACCTTCACGCTGTTCACGGTGTTCAGCGAGGCCACCTACATCCTGAAGCGGGACCTCATGTGGATCCCGCTCTTCGGCTGGTATCTCGCGAAAGCCGGCTGCGTTCCCATCGACCGCCGGGCCGGCTCCCTCGCGCTCGTCAAGATGAACGCGGAAGCCCGAGAGGCGGTGCGCAAGGGACGCCAGATCGTCATCTTCCCGGAGGGCACCCGCCGGCCCGCCGGCGCGCCGCCCGCCTACAAGTACGGCGTCGCGCACCTCTACGAGAATCTCGGCGTGCCCTGCGTGCCCGTCGGCCTGAACTCCGGCCTCTACTGGCCGCGGCGCAGCTTCCTGCGCCGGCCGGGCACCATCCGCATCGAGATCGGGAAGCCCATTCCGGCGGGCCTGCCCCGGGACGAGTTTTTTCCGCAGGTGCAGGCCGTCATCGAGGAATCCTCCGGCCGCCTTCTCGCCCTGGGGCGGGCTGAGCTCGGCCTCGACGCGCCCACGACGACCGCCTCGGCCTGAGGTCCTCGCGTCGCTCCTCGTTGACCAGACTTCGGCGTGCCTGTAGATTAGAACAAATGAGGAACAAACGACTCATCTCCTGGTCGGCCGCCATGCGGGATCTGCGGCAGGAGCGCACCTTGCGGGCTGGTATTCGCGAGGAGCGCCTGCGGGCGACCGCGGGCCTTCGCCAGCAATCGCCGACCTTGAGCTCCTGGCGCGGCCGCTCGGGCCGGCGCTACGTGGTGGGCATTCATCCGCTCGACCCGGCGCATGTCCTGGAGATCACGGACGCGATCATCCTGGCGGTTCGCCGCGACCGGGACGGCATCGCCCATGTGATCGACGGCGCCGCGGCCGGCCCGCGTCCGAGCGAGGAGGCGCGCACCCGCTGGACGGTGCAGGTCGTCGAGAAGGGCGCCACGGAGATGCACGTCCACCGCCTCGCCGAGGACGATGCGGACCGGCGCGCCGTTCTCGACGATCTTCGCGAGGACGAGAGCGCCTAGTCGAGATCCGCGACGAGGCGCCCCAGAATCGGATCGACGACGCCCATGGCCAGAAGATGCTCGTGCGTCGAGCGCACGTAGTCCGGGTTGGCGCCGGAGACGCCCCGGCCCTGCCGCACGAGCCGCAGCAGCTCGCCGTGCGGGAGCCGCCCGGCATATTGGGCGTGACGGCGGTCGACGATGTAGGCCAGGGCCTCCACCGCCCGGCCGTCGTCGAGCCGCACCGGCAGGCGGCGCTCCAGGTAGGCCGACGTCACGAGCTCCCGCTCGCGCAGGTACCGCACGGTGGCCTCGGCCTCTTCGCCCGCAACCCGAAAGGCGATGCCGTGGCACCGGCCGCCGCGGTCGAGCCCCAGCACCAGGCCGGGCCTCTCGGGGGTTCCGCGGTGCACGTGGGACATGACGCACAAGGAGCGGTGGTAGCCCTGAAGATGCGCATGGCGCCTCTCCACATGGGGAAAACCCGGCCGCCACATGAGCGAGCCGTACCCGAACACCCACAACTCCGCCGCCGCCGTCATCGCTTCGTGACTGATCCGCACTTGCTGCCCTGCGCGGCTAGCAGCTACCAGACGGGGGCACAACAGGAGAGCCCGATGGCCGAAACCGCCGGCACGACGCACCATAGCCGCTTCTGGCTCTACGCTCCCTTCGTCCTGCTGGGCCTCGTCGCCGTCGCCTGGACGGGGGCTTGGACCTTGATCCGCGGCCGGGTCGTCGAGGGCGCCGACCGCTGGCTCGCGGCGGAAGCGCAGGCCGGCCGGCAATGGACCTGCCAGGACCGGCAGGTCGGCGGCTATCCGTTCCGCATCGAGGTGAGCTGCGCATCCCTGACCCTCCAGGGCGACGGCGTGAGCGGCTCCCTCGGGCGCGTGCATTCCGTTGCCCAGGTCTACCAGCCCGGGCACGTGATCACCGAGATCGCCGGCCCGATGCGGTTCACGGACGGGCGCGTCAACGTCGAGGGAACCTGGCGGCTCCTGGAGACGAGCCTGCGCGGCAGCAGCCGCGGCTTCCAGCGCGCCTCCCTGCTGGCCGAGGGCGCCCAGTTCCAGATCACGGGAGCCGCCCCGGAGCCCCTCGCCCTGTCGAGCGAGCGCCTGGAGGCGCATCTTCGCCCCAATCCGAGCCGTGCGGCGGAGCGGGCCTTCGATGCCGCCGTCCGCGCCTCGCAGGCCAGGCTTCCCTTCGTCGATGCGCTGGTCGGCGGGGGCGAGCCGACGAATGTGCAGCTCGACCTCACGGCAACGGAGGCGGAGGGCTTTCGCGGCAGGCCGGCGGTGGACGAGATCGAGCGCTGGCGCCAGGCCAACGGCAAGCTCGACATCCTGCAATTGTCGCTGGCCAAGGGCGCGCGCCGGATGGAGGCCACCGGCGCCCTTCGGCTCGACGAGCTGCGCCGCCCGGCCGGCCAGCTGAACGTGGCGGCGGCCGGCCTCGACGGCCTCATCAACAATCTCACCGGCAACCGGGTGGGCGGCAATCTCCTGGGCGCCCTGCTCGGACAGGCCCCGCGCCCGCAGGGTCAGGCTGCGGGGTCGAACGGCCTCTCGAACCTGCCGCCCTTCCGCATCGAGGACGGACGCGTTCTCTTCGGCCCTTTTGCGGTTCCGAACCTCCGGCTGCCGCCGCTCTACTGATCCGGGCGCCTCCGCCCGAAATCGGGCTCCGGGGTCTCCTGGCCGAGCGAGATGATCCCGCGCCGGATCGCCCGGGTGCGGGTGAACAGATCGAACAGCTTGTCGCCTTCGCCCCAGCGGATGGCGCGGGCGAGAAGCGCAATGTCCTCGTTGAGGCGCCCCAGCATCTCAAGCACCGCCTCCCGGTTGTGCAGGAACACGTCCCGCCACATGGTGGGGTCGGAAGCCGCGATGCGGGTGAAGTCGCGAAAGCCGCCGGCCGAGAACTTGATCACCTCCGACTGGGTGACGGTCTCGAGATCGGCGGCCGTGCCCACGATGTTGTAGGCGATAAGGTGCGGCACGTGGCTCGTGATCGCGAGCACGAGATCGTGGTGCTGCGCCGTCATGACCTCGACGTTGGAGCCGAGCGCGGTCCAGAACTCCGTCATCCGGGCGACCGCACCCTCGTCCGTCCCCTCGGGCGGCGTCAGGATGCACCAGCGGTTCCGGAACAGGGTCGCGAAACCCGCATCGGGGCCCGAATGCTCGGTTCCGGCGACCGGGTGAGCGGGCACGAAATGCACGCCCGGCGGCAGGTGAGGCGCGACCTGCGCGACGACCGACGCCTTGACGGAGCCCACATCCGACACGATGGCGCCGGGCCGAAGGGCATCGCCCATCGCCTCGACGACCGCGCCGCAGGCGCCGACCGGCACGCACAGGATCACGAGATCGGCACCTGCCGCGCCCGTCCGGGCATCCTCCGTCGCCTCGTCGGCGATCCCGAGCTCCCGCACCCTCGCGAGCACGGCCTCGTCCCGGTCGACGGCGACGATGGTGCCCGCCAGATTGAGCGCCCGCGACGCGCGGGCGATCGACGATCCGATGAGGCCGAGGCCGACGATGGCGATCCGCTCGAAGAGCGGCGCCGCGCGGGGCGCTCCCAGCTGATCAGGCATCGGCCTGCCCAGTCATGAAGTCCCGCAGGGCGTCGATCACCAGCCGGTTCGCCTCCTCGGTCCCGACCGTCAGGCGCAGGCACCGGGGCAGCCCGTAGGCCTCGACCCGGCGCAGGATCAGTCCGCGGCCGGACAGGAACGCATCGGCGTCCCGCGCCGTCCGCCCGGGCGCGTCCGGAAAATGGATCAGCAGGAAGTTGCCGACGCTCGGCGTCACCTCTAGGCCCAGCGCCTCGATCGCCTCGGTGAGCCGGCCGAGCCATTCCTCGTTATGGGCGATGGACCGCGCCACGTGAGCATCGTCCCCGATGGCCGCGATCCCGGCCGCCATGGCCGGGCCGTTCACGTTGAAGGGGCCCCGGATGCGGTTCACCGCATCGACCACGTGGGCCGGCCCCACCATCCACCCGAGGCGCAGGCTCGCGAGCCCGTGGATCTTCGAGAAGGTGCGGGTCATCACGACGTTCTCGGCGTGAGCCACGAGGTCGAGACCCGACGCATAGTCGTTGCGGCGCACGTACTCCGCATAGGCCGCATCGAGCACGAGGAGCACCTGCGGGGGAAGGCCTGCATGAAGGCGCTTCACCTCGTCGAAGGGCAGGTAGGTCCCGGTCGGGTTGTTGGGATTGGCCAGGAACACGATCTTCGTGCGCGGCGTCACCTTGGCGAGGATCGCGTCGACATCGGCCCGGTGCTCGCGCTCGTCCGCCACCACGGGCGTGCCGCCGGCGGCCAGGATCGCGATACGGTAGACGAGAAAACCGTGCGCCGAAAAGATGCCCTCGTCGCCGGGTCCGACATAGACGTTGGTCAGCAGGGACAGGAGTTCGTCGGAGCCGGCCCCGCACACGATACGATGGGGATCGAGCCCGTATTTGGCTGCGATCGCCTCCCTGAGCTTCGTCGCCGACCCGTCGGGGTAGAGCTCGAAGCTCTCCGTCGCTCGGATCGCTTGGAGCGCCTTCGGCGAGGGACCGAACGGCGTTTCGTTGGACGACAGCTTGTGGATCTTGGCGAGGCCTTTGGCGCCGCTCTTGCCGGGCACGTAGGCCTCGATCTCGAGAACGCCGGAACGGGGAACGGGACGGACGGGGGCGGTCATTGCGGTCTCACGGGGGTGACGGGCGTGCCTAGCGCAGCTTGCCGGCTAGTTCACGTGGAAACGTTGCGCATGGCTACCGACCTCGACCAATTGCGCGAGGGCGGCCCCCTCCCGGGACAGGGCTTCGCGCAGGGCCTCGGGGGCGAGGGAGCCTGGGGTGGCGAGAAGGACAGAGAGGCCGTTGGCATCGCCGGCGCTCGCGATCACCTCTCCGCCGAGCGCCTGGAGCGGCGCCTGGGCGCCCTCCCGCCAGCGCTCGAACTGGGCGGCATACAGCACCACGTCCCGCACCGCCGCGTCGGTCAGGGGCCTCGAGATCACGAAGACCGGGGTGCCGGCCGGATGGTCCGGGCGCTCGATGAAGGGAAGGCGGGCGATCACCTTGGGCCGCCCCTCCCCTGCAAGCGCCCGCCACCACGCCCCCGCCGAGGCGCCTTGATCGAGGCGGAAGATCCCGAGATCCCCCCGTGCCCGGGCGACGGCCTCGATCACTGCGGCCGCGCTCCCGTGCTGCAGGTAGGGCACCGTGAAGCCGAAGTGAAAGCGCGCCGTGTCGCGCATGGGCGGGTCGCCCGCGGAGACGTCGGCGTGAACGCTGTAGGGGGCCTGCACGTAGGTGAAGGTGGCGATGATCACCCGCCAGATGCTCTCCACGGTGTCGAGGGGCAGGAGCCCGGCATGGCGCTCGGCCAGGGCCCGCATCATCGAAGCCTCGCGGCCGGGACGGAAGGCGGAGCCCGAGTCGGAGGTCTTCTTCACGGCGATGAGCCGATCGATGATCGTGCCCCGCTCCATGAGAAGCCGGTGCATGGTCTCGTCGATGCGGTCGATTTCGCGGCGCAGATCGGCAAGATTGATCGCGGCTTCGGTCATGGGAGCATCCTGCAGGGAGCCTTCTTTCGCAGCCTTGACCCTGCCTGCCAAGAGGGCCGCGAAAGGGGTGCCCAGGGGCGCTCTCGTTGACGGATCCGCTTTGCTGGCCGATATGTTCGACAGAGCGAACAATCATGCGACCCGCCGCCCTTTCCCAAGAAGCGCTGAACCAGATCGACGATCCCAGCAGCCTCGTGGCCCGGTTCTCGGCCGACGAGCCGCTGGCAATGGATGCGGGGGTGGCGCTGACGCCCTGGCAGATGGCGTACCAGACCTACGGGACGCTGAACGCGCAGAAATCCAACGCCGTGCTGATCTGTCATGCCCTCACGGGCGACCAGCACGTGGCGAACGTCCATCCCGTCACCGGCAAGCCCGGCTGGTGGGAAACCCTCGTCGGTCCCGGCAAACCCCTCGACACGAACCGCTTCTTCGTCATCTGCTCGAACGTCGTCGGGGGGTGCATGGGCACGACGGGCCCGGCCTCCACGAACCCGGCGACGGGGCGCCCCTACGCGCTCGACTTTCCCGTGGTGACCGTGCGCGACATGGTGCGGGCGCAGGCGATGCTCGTGGACCGGCTCGGCATCGAGAGCCTGTTCTGCGTGGCGGGCGGGTCCATGGGCGGCATGCAGGTGCTGCAATGGGCGGCCAGCTATCCGGACCGGGTCTTCGCCGCGCTCCCCATCGCCACCGCCGCCCGCCACTCGGCCCAGAACATCGCTTTCCACGAGGTGGGGCGCCAAGCGGTGATGGCCGATCCCGAATGGCGCCGCGGGCGCTACCTTGAGGAGGGCACGCGGCCCTCCAAAGGCCTCGCCGTCGCCCGGATGGGGGCGCATATCACATACCTTTCGGAGGTGGCGCTCCACCGCAAGTTCGGCCGCAACTTTCAGGACCGCAGCGCCCCCACCTTCTCGTTCGATGCCGATTTCCAGATCGAGAGCTACCTGCGGCACCAGGGCATGAGCTTCGTCGAGCGCTTCGACGCCAATTCATACCTCTATGTCACCCGCGCCATGGACTATTTCGATCTTGCCGCCGAGCACGGGGGGGTGCTCGCGAACGCGTTCCGGGGCACCAAGACGCGCTTCGGCGTGATCTCCTTCACGTCGGACTGGCTCTTCCCGACTTCCGATTCCCGGGCCGTCGTGCATGCGCTCAATGCCTGCGCGGCCTCCGTCGGCTTCGTCGAGATCGAGAGCGACAAGGGACACGACGCGTTCCTCCTCGAGGAGCCCGACATGTTCGCGGCGGTGCGGGGCTTTATCGAAGCCGCCGCCCGCGCCCGGGGCATTGCATGAGCGGCGAACCCACGCCCCGTCTCGATTTTCTGTTGATGACGGACATGGTGGAGCCGGGCTCCCGCGTGCTCGACATCGGCTGCGGCGACGGCTCCCTGCTCGCGCTCCTGCGAGAGCGCCGGGGCACGGACGGGCGCGGGATCGAGCTCTCGCGGGAGGGCGTGAGCGCCTGCCTCGCCAAGGGGCTACCGGTCATCCAAGGGGACGCCGATACGGACCTCGCCGACTACCCCGACGACGCCTTCGACTACGTGATCCTCTCGCAGACCATCCAGGCGACGCGCCGGCCTAAGGTGGTGCTGGAGCATCTCCTGCGCATCGGGCGCCGGGCGGTGGTGTCGTTCCCGAATTTCGGCCATTGGCAGGTCCGCCTCGACCTCGTGGTGCGGGGGCGAATGCCCGTCACCGACAACATGCCGTATACCTGGTACGACACCCCCAACATCCATTTCTGCACGATCCGGGACTTCGTCTCCCTGTGCCGGGAGGTGGGCGCCCAGACCGAGCGGGCCGTAGCCCTCGATGCCGGCGGCAAGCCGATCCGCGTGTCGCTGCCCTGGTGGGTGTGGAACCTGTTCGGCGAGCAGGCGGTGTTTCTCCTGCGGCGGGCGTGAGGCGGGACGGGCGCCCACCGTCTCAGGGCGACAGGAACTCCACCAATTCCCGGTTGACCTCGTCGGCTTCTTCGAGATGCAGCCAATGGGTCGCCTTTTCGAACCAGACCGGTCGCCCGGCCTGGCACAGGCGCAGGCTGTCCTCCGCCAGCCCCCGCTCCAGGAAGCGGTCCTGCGTGCCCCACAGGACGAGGGTCGGGGCGTTGACGCGGGGGTTCGGCATGGCGGGACGATATTTCAGCGCCCGGTACCAGTTGAGCATGCCCGTGAGAGCGCCGGGCTGGGCCCAAGCGTGATCGTAGGCGGCAAGATCCTCCTGGCTGAAGGTGCCGGGCCGGCTCGAGCCCACGAGCGCCTGGCGCATGCGGGCGAACCCGTCAGCGGCGAGCATCTTTTCGGGCAGGCGGGGGATCTGGAAAAAGCCGATATACGAGCTCTTCAGCATCTGGCTCGGATGCCGGCGCATATAGGCGCCCGCGATCGCGGGGTGGGGCGCGTTGAGGATCACGAGCCGCTCGATCCGGTGCGGGTGCCGGGAGGCCGCCCACCAAGCGACGAGGCCGCCCCAATCGTGGCCGACGAGGTGGAAGCGGCCGTTGCCGTAAACCTGCGCCAGAGCCGTCACGTCGGCGGCCAGCGCATCGAGATCGTAGGCGCGAACGCCCCGGGGCTTTTCGGAAAGATTATAGCCGCGCTGATCCGGCACCACGACGCGAAACCCCGCCTCGGCCAGCGCCTCGATCTGCTGGCGCCAGCCCCACCAGAACTCCGGAAACCCGTGCAGGAGGATGACGAGCGGCCCGGTCTCGGGCCCAGCCTCCATGACGTGGAGCGTGACGCCATTGACCCGGTGATGGACGGAGCGCGGCAGGGCGTCGATCATGGCGGAGCCTTTCATCGTCGGGGGTTTGCCTTCCCCGCGTGTGCGGAGGGGCAAACAGCACGTGACCTGTCCAAAGCATCACGCCTGCACGGGGGCCGGCGCTTCGCCGGCGCCCGCCATGAACTGGGCGCGGGCGAGTTCCGCGAACCGGCCGCCTCGGGCGACGAGTTCCTCGAAGGTGCCGGTCTCGACGATGCGGCCATGGTCGAAGACGAGGATGCGGCTCGCATTGCGGATCGTGGCGAGGCGATGCGCGATGACGAAAGTGGTGCGGCCGCGCATGACCTCGTCGAGGGCGGCCTGAAGCTTGCGCTCGGTCGCCGCATCGAGCGCGGAGGTGGCCTCGTCGAGGATGAGGAGCGGCGGGTTCTTGAGGAGCGCGCGGGCGATGGACAGCCGCTGGCGCTCGCCGCCGGAGAGCGAGCGCCCGCGCTCGCCGATCACGGTGTCGAGGCCGTCGGCCTGCCGCGTGATGAAGTCGAGGGCCTGGGCGCGGTCCAGCGCCTCCATCATCTCGGCGTCGGTCGCGTCCGTGCGCCCGACCTGCAGGTTCTCCCGAACGGAACGCGCAAACAGCATGGGCTCCTGGAACACCACTCCGATGTTGCGGCGGAGCGAAGAGAGCGTGAGGTCGCGCACGTCCCAGCCGTCGATGCGCACGATCCCCGATTGCGGATCGAAGGCGCGGTGGAGGAGCCCGAGCGTCGTCGATTTGCCGGAGCCCGTGGCGCCGACGAGGGCCACGGTCTCGCCCGCGCCCACCCGGAACGAGACGTCCTGCACGGCCGAGCGCTTCCCGTCGTAGGAGAAGCTCACGTCCTCGAACGCCACCTCGCCCTGGAAGCGCTCCACGTTGCGGGCGTTCGGGCGGTCCCGCACGGCGGGCGTGGTGTCGAGGATCTCGAAATATTCCCGCATCTTCGGCGCCTGCATGAAGAGCTGGTTCACGAAGCTCACCGCCTGCTCCAGGCGGCCGATGAGCATCGTGGCGATCGACATGAAGGTGACGATCTCGCCGATCGTGGCGAGCCCGTTGAGGTGAAGCCACGTGCCGACGAGGAAGATCGCCGTCACCGTGATGGTGGCCGAGGCCCGTGTCGCCACGGAGGCGAGCGCCCACCAGGAGAGCACCGGGTTCTGGGCCTGAAGAAGCTGATGGATGATGGTCTGGAGCGCGCGGGTCTCGTGCTCGATCCGGGTGAAGGACTGGATGACCGGCACGTTGCCGAGGGCATCGGAGGCGTGCTCGGCGAGGCTCGAATGATAGCGCTCGACCGAGCCCTGCAGGGTCTCGGTCTTGCGCACCACGATCACCGTGAGAAACGCGAACACCACGAGGAGGGTGACGAGGAGAAGGCCGAGCCGCCAATTGAGGAACAGCGTCAGCGGAAGGAGAATTCCGAGGGCGACGATGGCCGAGAAGTGCTCGCGAAAGAAGCCGAGCCACAGCCACGACATCCCGTTCGAGCCCTCGAGCATCACCTTGAGAACGCGGCCCGAATGGGTGGAGGTGTGGAACGCGAGCGGCAATTCGAGCACGTGCTCGAAATAGGTCGCCATCACCCCGAGGCGCCGGCGGTGCGAGAGCCGGTCCGCGTGGAGCGCCACGAGAACGCCCGCCCCGATGGTGAAGAGGCCGAAGGCCACCCAGGCGATGATGAGCGGCCCGAGAGCCTGAAACGTGACGGGCTCGCCCCCCGCCGCCTGCGCCCGGGTGAGGAGGTCGATGATGCGCCCGAAGAGGATCGGCTCGGCAAAGGCCGTCACGGCGAGCGCCACGTTCGCGGCGGCGAGCCAGGCCCCCACCTTCAGGTCCGAGCCGAGCTGGCCCAGGACGCGTGCATAGAGTCGGATCAGTCCCATGGGCCTCCTATAGCGGAGCGCCGGCGCAGGCGCGAAGCGCAGCCATTCGCAAAACGAAGCTGGCCGCAGTTTCGGTTAACGGGAGCACGCCCGTTCCGTTCAAGGCAGCGGCGAAACCGCTGACCAGCATTGAGGTCTTGAGGCCGGAGCGCCTGCTCGAGGGCAGGCTCCCGCGTTCGGGCCTGCCCTCTCGGGGCGGCCGCCCGCGCTACCGCGGCGGGGTGCCGTTCGCGCTCAGGACCTCGCCGGCGAGGTAGAGCGAGCCGCAGATCAGCACCCGGGGCGGGCGATCCCAGACGAAGGCGTTGAGGGAAGAAAGAGCCGCCTCGACGCTCGGCTGCACGGAAGCCGTGAGGCCGACGCGGGCCGCGATGGAGGCCACCTCCTCGGCGGGGCGGGCCGCGACCTGGCCCGGCACCGTGACGGCGATCACCTCCCGGGCGAGGCCGGCGAAGTTCTTGAAGAAGCCGTCGGAATCCTTCGTGCTCAGCATGCCGGCGATGAGGACGAGGGGGGCGTCGCCCCGCTCGCTCATATCGGCCATGGCGGCCGAGAGCACGCGGCCGCCATCGGGATTGTGACCGCCGTCGAGCCACAGTTCGCAGCCCTCCGGCGCCAGCGCCGCGAGGCGCCCCCGGGCGAGGCGCTGGAGGCGGCCGGGCCATTCGGCGCGGGCGACCCCCGCCTCGAAGGCGGCGGTCTCGAACCCGCCAAAGCCGGCCGCCCGCAGGGCCGCGATGGCTGTGCCGGCATTGACGAATTGGTGGCGGCCCGCGAGGCGCGGCGGAGGCAGGTCGAGAAGGCCGTCCTCGTCCTGGTAGACGAGGCGTCCACCCTCGCCGTGAACGGAGAAATCCTGCCCGCCGATGAGGATCGGCGTGCAGCCGCGGCGCTCGGCCTCGCGCGTCAGCACCTCGTCGGCGGCCGGGTAGTCCTGCGGGGCGATGACGGCGGGGCAGCCGCGCTTGAAGATGCCGGCTTTCTCGAAAGCGACCTTCTCAATGGTGTCGCCGAGATACTCGGCATGGTCGTAGCCGATGGGCGTCACGACCGCGGCGGCCGGCCCGTCGACCACGTTCGTCGCATCGAAGCGACCGCCGAGGCCCACCTCCAGGAGGAGCACGTCGGCCGGAGTTTCGGCAAAGAGGAGGAGCGCGGCCGCGGTGGTGATCTCGAATACCGTGATGGGGCGGCCGGCATTCAGAGCCTCGCAGCGGCTCAGGGCCTCGACGAGACGGGCCTCGTCCACGTAGCGCCCGCCCCCCAGCGCTCCGAGGCGGATCCGCTCGTGGAAGCGGACGAGGTGGGGCGAGGTGTAGACGTGAACCGCGAGCCCCGCCGCCTCGAGGATCCCCCGCATGAAGGCGATGGTCGATCCCTTGCCGTTGGTGCCCGCCACGTGGATCACAGGCGGCAGACGGCGCTCGGGGTGGCTGAGATCCGCCAGGAGCCGCTCGATCCGCGCGAGCGACAGGTCGATGACCTTCGGGTGCAGGGCGAGGAAGCGCGCGATCAGCGCGTCGGACGAACTCATGCCCCGCGTGCTGCCCGATTATTCCGCGGCTTCGGCCAGCGGTTCGGGCAGGACGGCCTCGGCCTCCACCGGCGTCTTCATGAGGAGGCGCGAGAGGCGAGCGACGGTGCCCTTGAGTTCGTGCCGGTGCACCACCTGATCCACCATGCCGTGCTCCTTCAGGTACTCGGCGCGTTGGAAGCCGTCGGGCAGCTTCTCGCGGATCGTCTGCTCGATGACGCGCGGGCCCGCAAAGCCGATGAGGGCGCCGGGCTCGGCAAGATGAACGTCGCCGAGCATGGCGTAGGACGCGGTGACGCCACCCGTGGTCGGGTTCGTGAGGACGACGATGTAGGGGAGCTTGGCGGCCCGCAGACGCCGCACCGCCACCGTCGTGCGGGGCATCTGCATGAGGGAGAGAATGCCCTCCTGCATGCGGGCGCCGCCCGAGGCCGCGAAGAGGATATAGGGCGTGCGCTTGTCGAGGGCGGTTTCGGCGCCTTTGACGAAGGCCTCGCCCGCCGCCATGCCGAGCGACCCGCCCATGAAGCCGAAATCCTGCACGGCAATCGTCATCGGCAGGTTCTCGACCCGGCCGAAGCCGATCTTGAAGGCGTCCTGCTGGCCGGTCTTGGCTCGGGCGTCCTTGAGGCGGTCGATATACCGCTTCTCGTCGCGGAACTTGAGGGGATCGGTGGGCGCCTCGGGGAGAGCGACGTCGAGCCAGGTGCCCTCGTCGAACATCATCTTGAGGCGCTGAGCCGCGGAGATCCGCATGTGGTGGTTCGAACCCGGGATGACCCACAGGTTCGCCTCCACGTCCTTCTGGAACACCACCTGGCCCGATTCCGGGCACTTGATCCAGAGGTTGTCCGGCGTCTCGCGCTTGAACAGTGTCTTGATCTTCGGGCGGACGACTTCGGAAATCCAGTTCATCGCATTGCTCCTGCGCCTTTTGGGGCGCTCAGGCGGCTTTCGCCTTCGACACCGACCGCACCCCGGCGCTGAGGTCCTTCACTAACGTGGTGACGGCCTCGACCGTTCGCGAGGTGGCGCGGCCCTCGGCGTCGAGGGACCCCTTGACCGCCTCGATGAGGGCCGAGCCCACGACCACCCCGTCGGCGCCCGCGGCAATCGCCGCCGCATGAGCGCCGGTCTTCACGCCAAAGCCCACCACCACGGGAAGGTGGGTGTGCCGCTTGATCCGCTCCACCGCCGTCGCAACCTTCCCGAAATCCGGGGTGGCGGCGCCGGTGATGCCGGTGATGGACACGTAATAGACGAAACCCGACGTATTCGCGAGCACCGTCGGCAGCCGCCGGTCGTCGGTGGTCGGGGTGGCAAGGCGAATGAAGGCGATGCCGGCTTTCAGGGCCGGCAGGCACAACTCCTCGTCCTCCTCGGCCGGCAGGTCGACGACGATGAGCCCGTCGACCCCCGCCGCCTTGGCATCGGCGAGGAAGCGGTCGACCCCGTACTGGTAGATCGGGTTGAAGTAGCCCATGAGGATGACGGGCGTCTCGGCGTCGCCCTGGCGGAAGCGGCGCACGAGGTCGAGGGTCCCCGCCGTGGTCTGCCCACCCCGCAAAGCCCTGAGGCCCGCCGCCTGAATCGCCGGGCCGTCCGCCATGGGATCGGTGAACGGCAGGCCGAACTCCACGATATCGGCGCCCGCCTTCGGCAGGGTCTCCAGGATCGCGAGCGAGGTTTCGGGGTCGGGATCGCCCGCCATCACGTAGGTGACGAGCGCAGCGCGGCCCTCCGCGCGGGCGAGGGCGAAACGGGCATCAAGGCGGGCGGTCACAACTGGCCTCCCAGGTGTTCGGCGACGGTGAAGATGTCCTTGTCGCCCCGGCCGCACAGATTCATCACCATGAGGTGGTCCTTCGGCTTTTGCGGCGCGAGCTCGATCACCTTGGCGAGGGCGTGAGAGGGCTCGAGCGCCGGGATGATGCCCTCGAGCTGGCAGCACATCTGGAAGGCGGCGAGCGCCTCCTCGTCGGTGGCGGAGAGGTAGGTCACCCGGCCCATCTCGTGCAGCCACGCATGCTCCGGCCCGATGCCCGGATAGTCGAGGCCGGCGGAGATGGAATGCGCGTCCTGGATCTGGCCGTCGCCGTCCATCAGGAGGTAGGTGCGGTTGCCGTGGAGCACGCCGGGTCGCCCGCCCGAGAGCGACGCGGCGTGAAGTCCCGTGGAGAGCCCGTGGCCCGCGGCCTCGACCCCGTAGATCTCGATCTGGCGGTCGTCCAGGAAGGGATGGAAGAGGCCGATGGCGTTGGAGCCGCCGCCGATGGCCGCGACGAGCGAATCCGGCAGGCGGCCCTCCGCCTGCATCATCTGCTCGCGGGTCTCACGGCCGATCACGGCTTGGAAATCGCGCACCATGGCGGGATAGGGGTGCGGGCCCGCCACCGTGCCGATGCAGTAGAACGTGTCGGCGACGTTCGTCACCCAATCGCGGAGCGCCTCGTTCATGGCGTCCTTGAGGGTCTTCGAACCCGACTGCACGGGCACCACCTCGGCCCCGAGCATCATCATGCGGAACACGTTGGGCTTCTGCCGCTCGACGTCGACGGCGCCCATGTAGACGATGCACTGGAGGCCGAAGCGCGCGCAGAGCGTGGCCGTCGCGACGCCGTGCTGGCCGGCGCCGGTCTCGGCGATGATCCGCTTCTTGCCCATGCGGCGGGCAAGCAGGATCTGACCCAGCACGTTGTTCACCTTGTGGGCGCCCGTGTGGTTGAGCTCGTCGCGCTTGAAGTAGATCTTGGCGCCGCCGAGATGCTCGGTCATGCGCTCGGCGTAGTAGAGCGGGCTCGGGCGGCCGACATAGTGGGTGAGGTAGCTCTCCATCTCCCCCTGGAAGGCCGGGTCGGTCTTCGCCTCCGCATAGGCCTTCTCGAGTTCGAGGATGAGAGGCATCAGGGTTTCGGCGACGAAGCGCCCGCCGAAGATGCCGAAATGGCCGGTTTCGTCCGGCCCGGTGCGGAAGGAGTTGAGCGTCTGGGGAGCGGTCACGCGTTGGGTGCCTTGTGCTGGTGGGCTGCAAGAGCAGCCCGGGCGGCCTCCACGAAGGCCCTGATCTTGGCCGGATCCTTCTCCCCCGGCCGGCTTTCCACCCCGGAGGAGACGTCGACGGCACGGGCCCCGGTGAGAGCCACCGCGTCCGCCACGTTGTCCGGGTTGAGGCCCCCTGACAGCATGAAGGGAAGGCGGGGGTCAAGCCCGGCGAGGAGACCCCAGTCGAAGGACAGGCCGTTCCCTCCCGGGAGGGCGCCCGGAGCCTTGGGAGGCTTGGCATCCAGAAGAATGCGGTCGGCGACGTCCCGGTAGCGCTCCACGCCGGCGAGATCCCCGGCCTCGGCGATCCCCACAGCCTTCATGACGGGGCGCCCGAACCGCGCCCGGATCTCGGCTACCCGGTCCGGCGCCTCATTGCCATGCAACTGCAGCATATCGGGATCGAGAGCCGCGACGATCTCTGCAAGCTCGGCATCGGTGGCGTCGACCACGAGGGCGACCCGCAGGGCCCGCCCGCGCGCCTGTGCCGAGAGGGCCTCCGCCCGGTCGAGGCTCACGTGCCGAGGACTTTTCGAGAACCGCACGAAACCCACCATGCCGGCGCCCGCATTCAGGGCGGCATCGAGGGTTTCAGGCGTCGAGAGCCCGCAAATTTTGACGAAAGTATCCATAGGAAGGTGAGCTTACGACGCCGGGCCGAGTAAACGCCACACCGCCATCGCCGCAGCCAGGTCCTCGATGGCTGTCCCCACCGATTTGAAGAGGGTGACAGCGCCCGGATCGCGGGCCGGGGCGCCCTGGCGGCAGAGGTCGAAGAGGGTCCCGAGCACGTGCTCGCGGGAGATCGCCCCGGCCCGCAGCGCGAGGGCCACGTCGCCGCCCTCGGTGAGCGCGGCGTCCGTGTCGACGAACACGCGCGCGCGCCGGACGGCCTCGTCGTCCGCCTCCCGCATGGCGAGGTTGAAGGCGCCGACGAGGTCGAGATGGGCCCCGGGCTTCAGCCATGCGCCCTCCACGATGGGAGCCGCCGACAGGGTCGCGCAGGAGACGAGATCCGCCTCGCGGACGGCGGCCGCGAGATCCGTCACGGCCTCGACCGGGAGCCCTTCGGCGCGCAGCTCGGCGGCGAGGGCGGCCGCCTTGTCGCCGCTGCGGTTCCACAGGGCGATGGACGCGATGGGCCGAACGCTGCGATGCGCGCGGATGAGGAAAGGCGCGAGGGCGCCCGCGCCGACCATCACCATGCGGGCGGCGTCCGCCCGTGCGAGATGCCGGGCCGCGAGGGCGGAGGCCGCGGCCGTACGCCAGAGGGTCAGCCGGGTGCCGTCGAGCGCGGCCCGGGGCTCGCCCGTGGCGCCGTCCATGAGAAGGTAGGTGCCGATCACGCTCGGCAGACCGACCGCGTTGTTCTCCGGGTAGACCGAGACGATCTTCACGCCCACGAAACCGTCTCGGGTGGCGGGCCCGGTCCAGGCGGGCATGAGGAGGAGGGTCGCCGGCGCGCCCGGGCGTGCGATCGCGTGGTGGTGGCGCGTCGGCACGGCGATGTCGTCCGCGAAGGCCCCAGCGAGGGCGTCGATCAGCGACGGAAAGTCGAGGACACGGTCGATCTCGTTCGCCGGAACGACCCGCATCTAGTAGGCGGAGCCGGGTGCCGGGAGGGCCGGTGCGGTCGAGGCCGGGCGCTCGGCACGCATGCGGTCCGTCTCGGTCTTGAGATGCTGCGCCTCGCGGCGGTAGTGGCGGCGGGCGCGGCGGTGCTTGGACTGGGCGAGCCAGGCGGCCACGCCACCGACGAGGACGCCGAGCATCACGGCGGCAAACACCACCGCGTAGAGGGGCACGTTCATGACGAAGCCCGGCGCGTCCGGCGTGAAGGGATCCACCGAGACCTGAACGGGCTCCCGGTTCGCCACGGCGAGCAGCACGACGAGAATGGCCACCGGCAGCAGAATGAGCGCCTTGAGAAACCGGATCACGGGCGAACCTCCAGGGGAATCAGCCGGCGCGGGCGACCTTCGCGGGCTTCTCCGCGGCGCTGGCCGCGTTGAGGCGCAGGCGCATGTCCTTGCCGGTCTTGAACACGGGAATGACCTTTTCCGACACGGAGACGGTTTCGCCCGTGCGCGGGTTCCGGCCCGTGCGCGCGTCGCGCTTCTTCACCGAAAAGGCGCCAAAGCCGCGCAGCTCCACCCGGTCGCCGCGCGCCAGCGCATCCGCGATCGTGTCGAGAATGGCGTTCACGATGTTCTCGACGTCTCGCTGATAGAGATGCGGGTTCTGCTCGGCGATCTTGAGCACGAGTTCGGATTTGATCATTGTTTAAGCTATCTGTCTGACGCGGCTTTATTTTTCGGCGGCAGGGTGCCAGACCGCCAGGAGACCGTCAAGCTGTGCCTGCGGAATCACGAGGCTCATCTGGCGCAGGTGCCGCGCAGGGCCTTCGAGCCCCAGCAGATCGGCACCGAACGCCGCCCAGGTGAAGAGCGAGAAGTCGGTGTTGCTCCGCGGCTCCCAGTTGCGCACGGGCAGATCCCGCCGGACGCCCTTCTCCCGCTCGAGCCAGGCGATCGCATCGCGCTCCGAACCGAGCTCGTCCACGAGCTTGAGGCCGAGAGCCTGGCGCCCGTTGAAGACGCGGCCGTCGGCGACGCGGTTCAACTCCTCGGGGTTGTAGCTGCGGCGCGTGGCGACGAGTCCCTTGAACCACTCGTAGGTATCGTTGACCACGTTCTGCAGCGCCTCCCGGGCTTCGGGCGGCGTGGGCTTGTATCCGCTGGGCTCGGCCTTGAGGGGGCTCGATTTGATCTCCTCCACGCCGACCCCGATCTTCTCGAGGAGCGCCGAGGCCTGCGGAAACTGCAGGATGACGCCGATGGAGCCGATGAGGGAGGTCTCCCGGGCGACGATGCGGTCGGCGGCGAGCGCCGTGATGTAGCCGCCGGAGGCCGCCGTGCCGTCGACGAAGGCGACGAGGGGCTTTCTCTCGGCGAGGCGGCGGATGTTGCGATAAAGCTCCTCCGCGCCCGTGGTGGTGCCCCCCGGCGAGTTGATGGAGATGACGACGCCCGACACCGCGCGGGACTCGCCCACCCGCCGCAGGAGATCGGAGGTCGCCTGGCTGCCGCCGATGAAGCCGTCCACCTGCACGCGGGCGATGTGGGCCCCGCCCGTGGTGGCGGCCATGCGGCCGCCGGCGGCGACGCCGATGCCCACCACCGCGGCGATCAGGGCGAGGACGCTCAGAACGCGCCAGAACGACAGTTTGCGGCGCAGACGGCGGCGGTCGACAATCGCTTCGGCATCCATGGACATGACCTGTGCTCTCGATGGGCTCGCCCGAGGGAGGCGGACACTAGTGCCGATTCCGCGCGGGCGGAAGCGGCCCCGTGCGATTTCGGCGCGCGTGCTGCTGGAGCTAGAGCGGCGGCGCCCGCAAGCCACGGGGAGACAACAAAAAACCCGCGCGACGAATCGCGCGGGTCCGAACCCAAACCGGATCGGGATCCCCCGGCGGGGCGAGCGGCGCCGCCCCGGGGAGAGCCCCGCCTTACGCGGGGCTACTTCTTGTCGGTCTTCGAGGCCTTGTTGAGGGCCGCGCCCAGGATGTCGCCGAGCGACGCACCCGAATCGGCGGAGCCGTACTGAGCCATCGCCTCCTTCTCCTCGGCCATCTCGAGAGCCTTGATGGAGATGGTGACGCGGCGGGCCTTGCGGTCGAACATGGTCACGCGGGCGTCGACCTTCTCGCCGGGAGCGAAGCGCTCCGGACGCTGGTCGCCGCGGTCGCGGGCGAGCTCGTTGCGCTTGATGAAGGCGGTGAGGTCGGTATCGACGATCTTCACCTCGATGCCGCCGTCCTTCACCTCGAGCACCTCGCAGGTGACCACCTGGCCTTTGCGGATCTCGCCGGCATCCGCGAAGGGATCGCCCGCAAGCTGCTTGATGCCAAGCGAGATGCGCTCCTTCTCGACGTCGACATCGAGAACCTGGGCGCGCACCATGTCGCCCTTCTTGAACTCGTCGATGACCTGCTCGCCCGGGCGGTTCCAGTCGAGATCCGAGAGGTGGACCATGCCGTCGACGTCGTTCTCGAGGCCGATGAAGAGACCGAACTCGGTCTTGTTCTTGACCTCGCCCTCGACGACCGTGCCGACCGGGTGCTTCTCGGCGAAGGCCTCCCACGGGTTCTGAAGCGTCTGCTTCAGGCCGAGCGAGATGCGGCGCTTCACCTGATCGACCTCGAGGATCACGACCTCGACCTCCTGGGAGGTGGAGACGATCTTGCCGGGATGCACGTTCTTCTTCGTCCACGACATCTCGGAGACGTGGATCAGGCCCTCGATGCCCGGCTCCAGCTCCACGAACGCGCCGTAATCGGTGATGTTCGTGACGCGGCCCTTGAGCTTCGCCTGCACCGGGTAGCGGGCGGCGATGCCCTCCCACGGATCGGCGAGGAGCTGCTTGATGCCCAAGCTGATGCGGTGCGTCTCGTGGTTGATCTTGATGATCTTCACCTTCACCGTCTGGCCGATGGTTACGACCTCGGACGGGTGGTTCACGCGGCGCCACGCCATGTCGGTGACGTGCAGGAGACCGTCGATGCCGCCGAGATCAACGAACGCACCGTATTCGGTGATGTTCTTGACCACGCCGTCGATGACCTGACCCTCTTCGAGGTTCGCCACGAGCTCGGAGCGCTGCTCGGCGCGGCTCTCCTCCAGCACCGTGCGGCGGGACACCACGATGTTGCCGCGGCGGCGGTCCATCTTGAGGATCTGGAACGGCTGCGCCACGCCCATGAGCGGGCCGACGTCGCGCACCGGGCGGATGTCCACTTGGCTGCGCGGCAGGAACGCCACGGCACCGTCGAGGTCGACCGTGTAGCCGCCCTTCACCTGGTTGAAGATCGTGCCGTTGACGCGCTCGCCGGCCTCGAAGGCCTTCTCGAGCTTCACCCACGATTCCTCGCGGCGCGCCTTGTCGCGCGAGATGACGGCCTCGCCGAGGGCATTCTCGATGCGCTCGACATAGACCTCGACCTCGTCGCCGACATTCAGCGTCTGGTCGCGGTTCGGCCCGGCGAATTCCTTGAGGGCGACGCGCCCTTCCGTCTTGGCGCCGATGTCGATGACCGCGACGTCCTTTTCGATCGCGACCACCGTGCCCTTGACCACCGAGCCTTCGCTGATCTCGTTCTGGCGGAACGATTCCTCGAGAAGCGCGGCGAAATCCTCACGGCTCGGCTGCCGTTGCAAAGCTGCAGACATTGTCTCTCCTGAATGGCCCATCGGGGGGCATGCGCCGGCGGCTCGTGTTGAACGGCCGCCCCCCCTTCGTCGCTGCCGGGAACGCCCCTTGCGGGCCAAGTTCCCGGCGGCTGCTGTGCAAGCAGGCCGGCGCGGTGTCGACGAACGGGAAGCGTGTCCGCAGGGCCGCCTGAAGCGCATCGAGGGCACGCCGGAGCGCACCCCTCGAGAACCCGGCAATCCTGCAGAGGCGGGCCGTATACAGGAAACCGGGATTTCCGTCGAGGGGGGAGGAACGCCGATGCTGATCGTCGGCCTCCCTCCCCTCAGGGGAGGGTGCCTTGGGCGTAAGCCCGGGGCGGGTGGGGTGTTCGCCGAAGGCGAGTTCGGGCCTCGACGAACGCCTGCCGCTGGCGCGGCATACCCCACCCCTACCCCTCCCCTGAGGGCAGGGAGTGGTTCCGTCGCGCTATCCTCTCCCGCTCGCCCAGGCGAGCGGGCGTTCGAGGCGGTCGTTGCCCCAGAACATCTCGCCGTCCGGCGTGAAGAAGGTCGGGGCGCCGAAGATGCCGCGGGATTTCGCCTCCTCGCCCACCGCCTTCAGCCGCGCCTTGTTGGCCTCCCCTTGCGCCTCGCGCAGCACCTCCGGCGCGTCGAGCCCGAGGCGCACGAGGATGCTCTCGATGAGCGCGGCATCCGCGATGGAACGGCCCTCGCCGAACTCCTCATGGTAGACAGCCCGCGTGAAGTCCGGCGTCCAGCCGCGCTCCGTGCCGGAGAGCGCCACCCGGGCGGCGAGGAGCGCGTTCTGCGGGAACGGGTCGGGCTTGCGGGCCGGCAGGCCGAGGGCCGCCGCCTCGCGCTCCATATCGCGCCACATGTAGCCGCCCTTCACGGGATAGAGGTTGAACGGCGAGGTCGCCATGCCCTGGGCGGCGAAGATCGGGCCGAGGAGGAAGGGCTGCCAGCGCACCTCGACGCCGGCCGCCTCCGCCAGATCCTCGATCCGCATGGCGGAAAGGTAGGAGAAGTTGGAGGCGAACTCGTACCAGAACTCCAGGACGGGGCGGCGGGTCATGAGGGTCTCCTTACCCCTACCCTCCCCGGTTCGCCCGCTCAGAACAAGAGCGGCGGGCCGCCTCTCGTCTTCCCCCATTGGCGGGTTGCACGGCAAAGTCTTTGCCCTTAAGCCCCGCCCGACCCCAGAGCGGAACCCACCATGTCGACCAAGCGCGTGAACAAGGTCGTGCTCGCCTATTCGGGCGGCCTCGACACCTCCATCATCCTCAAGTGGCTGCAGACGACCTACGGCTCCGAGGTCGTGACCTTCACGGCGGATCTCGGCCAGGGCGAGGAGCTGGAGCCCGCGCGCAAGAAGGCGGAACTCCTCGGCATCAAGCCGGACAACATTTTCATCGAGGACCTGCGCGACGAGTTCGTGCGCGACTACGTCTTCCCGATGTTCCGCGCCAACGCCCAGTACGAGGGGCTCTATCTCCTCGGCACCTCCATCGCCCGTCCGCTCATCGCGAAAAAGCAGATCGAGATCGCCGAGCGCGTCGGCGCCGACGCCGTCGCCCACGGCGCGACCGGCAAGGGCAACGACCAGGTGCGCTTCGAGCTCGCCTATTACGCCCTCAAGCCCGACGTGACCGTGGTCGCGCCCTGGCGCGAATGGGACCTGCGCTCCCGCGAGCAGCTCATCGCGTTCGCCGAGCAGCACCAGATTCCGATCGCCAAGGACAAGCGCGGCGAGGCCCCGTTCTCGGTCGATGCGAACCTCCTTCACGCCTCCTCCGAGGGCAAGGTGCTGGAGGATCCCGCCCAGGAGGTGCCGGACTACGTCTTCTCGCGCACCAACGATCCGGAATCCGCGCCCGACATGCCGACCGTCATCGCGGTCGAATTCGAGCGGGGCGACCCGGTCGCCATCGACGGCAAGAAACTCGGGCCTGCGGCGCTGCTCGCAAAGCTCAACGACCTTGGCCGCCTCAACGGCATCGGCCGGCTCGACCTTGTCGAGAACCGCTTCGTCGGCATGAAGAGCCGCGGCATGTACGAGACGCCGGGCGGCACGATCCTGCATCTCGCTCACCGGGCCATCGAGTCCATCACCCTTGACCGCGGCGCCGCGCATCTCAAGGACGAGCTCATGCCGAAATACGCGGAGCTCATCTACAACGGCTTCTGGTTCTCGCCCGAGCGCGAGATGCTGCAGGCCCTCATCGACCACTCGCAGTCCCTCGTCACCGGCGAGGTGCGCCTCAAGCTCTACAAGGGCGGCGTCCACGTGATCGGCCGCGAGAGCCCCAACACCCTCTACGACCAGGACCTCGTGACGTTCGAAGAGGGCGCCGTCGCCTACGACCACCGGGATGCCGCGGGCTTCATCAAGCTCAACGCCCTGCGGCTGCGCACGCTGGCGCAGCGCAAGAAGAAGCTGGGGCTCTAACCCTCTCCCCCGGAGGGAGAGGAACAGCCTGCCGCGAGGTAGGCAGGGAAGCCACCACCGTGTCATCCCCGGCGACACGCAGTGCCGGGAAGGGGATCCAGGGTGGCGCTAGGATGGAGACTGGATCCCCTTCCCTCGCTCCGCTCGCCGGGGATGACACTGCAGATGCCTTCTGCCGCTCCTGGGCAGCGGGACAAACGCCGCCGCGACCTTGTGAACACCCGCGCCCCTGAACCCAGGCCCCGAAGCCATCGTTGACCTCCGGTTACGCTCGGAGGTCTCATGCTCTGGTCCCTGCCCATCGCCCGGATCGCCGGAACGACCGTGCGGCTGCACGTGACGTTCCTGCTCTTTCTCGTCTGGATCGGCGCGGCGCAGTGGCGGCAGGGCGGGCAGGCGGCGGCGACCGAAGGCGTGCTCTTCATCGTCCTGCTCTTCGCCTGCGTGCTCGCTCACGAATTCGGGCACATCCTGGCGGCCCGGCGCTACGGCATCCGCACGCCGGACGTGACCCTCTGGCCCATCGGAGGCGTCGCGAGCCTCGAGCGCATTCCCGACAAGCCGCGCGAGGAGCTCGTCGTCGCGCTCGCCGGGCCTGCGGTCAACGTGGTGATCGCGGCGGTGCTCATCCTGTTCGTCGGCTCGGGGCTCGACGGGGCCGCCATGGCCGAGATGGAGAACCCGCAGCTCGGCCTCGCGGCACGGCTCGCCGCCGCCAACATCTTCCTCGTGGTGTTCAACCTCATTCCAGCCTTTCCCATGGACGGGGGGCGGGTGCTGCGCGCGCTCCTTGCCATGCGGATGCCCCACACGGACGCGACCCGCATCGCGGCCCGCATCGGCCAGGGCGCAGCCTTCCTCTTCGCACTCGTGGGCCTCTTCACCAACCCGATGCTCATCGTCATCGCCCTGTTCATCTACCTGTCCGCGACCGCCGAGTCCCAGCACGTGGCGTTCCGGGACGGCACCCAGTCCCTCCCCGTCCGCTCCGTGATGATGAGCTCCATCGAGGCCCTGTCCCCCTCCTCCACCCTCGACGACGCGGTGGATCTCATGCTGCGCACCTCGCAGAAGGAGTTTCCGGTGGTGGACGGCTCGGGCCGCCCCCGCGGTCTTCTCACCCGCGACGGGCTCATCGTGGCGCTGCGCCAGGGCGGACCCACGACCCCGGTGTTGGAGGTGATGACCCGCGACGTGCCGACCGTCCGCGACTGGCAGCCCTTCGAGCCGGCTCTCGCTCAGCTCAACACGGCCAAGGCCCCCGCGCTCCTGGTCTTGAACGAGGCCGAGCAACTCGTCGGCCTCCTCACCCCCGAGAATGTCGGGGAGATGATGATGGTCCGAAGCGTGCGCCCGGACTTCCGCTTCCGGCGCGTGGTGCCGGCGTAGTCTCTATCGGACTGGGTCCGCCGCCTCTCCGGGAGCGTCACGGGACGTTCATCGGCCGAAACGCAGCGCCGACCGATGCCCCTCCCTCTAGAGGGGAGGGGGTGGCGGTTGTTCGTTGTCCGGTGAGGGTGCTGCCGCCACCCCCACCTCCAACCTCCCCTCAAGGGGGGAGGAGAGAACCGTGGTTCCTCCCCCGTTCCTGAACCCTCCTTCGAGTGGCTCCTCAGGCTGAGGGTTGGGCGCACACCTTGCAGGCCTGCGGCCCAGGCGCCCTATTGCCGCCGCAGGCCGTTCCCTATATTGCACTGCAACAGATTTCCTGCCTGGTTCGCGCCGTTTCACCGGTTGGCCCGAGCCGGGCCGCTTTGCTTTGGACACCCCTATGAAGCTCCGCAATATCGCCATCATCGCGCACGTCGACCATGGCAAGACCACTCTCGTCGACAAGCTGCTCCAGCAATCGGGCAGCTTCCGCGAGAACCAGCGCGTCGAGGAGCGCGCCATGGATTCGAACGACCTCGAGAAGGAGCGCGGCATCACGATCCTGGCCAAGGCGACCTCGGTCGTCTGGAAGGACACCCGCATCAACATCGTCGACACCCCCGGCCACGCCGATTTCGGCGGCGAGGTGGAGCGCATCCTGAGCATGGTGGACGGCGTGATCGTGCTCGTCGATGCCGCCGAGGGCCCGATGCCGCAGACGAAGTTCGTGGTGTCCAAAGCCCTTAAGATCGGCCTCCGTCCCATCGTCGCGATCAACAAGGTGGACCGCCCCGACGCCCGCGCGACCGAGGTGATCAACGAGGTGTTCGATCTTTTCGCAGCCCTCGACGCCACCGACGAGCAGCTCGACTTCCCGATCCTCTACGGCTCGGGCCGCTCCGGCTGGATGGCGAAATCCCCCGAGGGCCCGCAGGACGAGGGTCTCGCGCCGCTCTTCGATCTCGTGCTGGAGCACGTGCCCCCGGCGAAGACCGAGGAGGGCCCCTTCCGCATGCTCGGCACGCTGCTCGAGGCCAATCCCTTCCTCGGGCGCATCGTCACGGGCCGCATCGCGTCGGGCACCGTCAAGCCGAACCAGACCATCAAGGTGATCGACCGCCACGGCAACCTCGTGGAGAACGGGCGCGTGTCGAAGATCCTCGCTTTCCGAGGCCTCGAGCGCCAGCCGATCGAGCTCGGCGAGGCGGGCGACATCGTTTCCATCGCGGGCCTCGTGAAGGGGTCGGTGGCCGACACTTTCTGTGCGCCGGAGATCGATACCCCGATCCAGGCCCAGCCCATCGATCCGCCGACCGTCACCATGTCGTTCATCGTGAACGACTCGCCGCTCGCGGGCACGGAAGGCGACAAGGTGACGAGCCGCATGATCCGCGAGCGCCTCTTCAAGGAGGCCGAGGGCAACGTCACGCTCAAGATCGAGGAATCCTCCGACAAGGACTCGTTCTTCGTGTCGGGCCGTGGCGAGTTGCAGCTCGCGATCCTCATCGAGACCATGCGCCGCGAGGGCTTCGAACTCGCCGTGTCGCGGCCCCGCGTGGTGTTCAAGAAGGACGAGGCCACCGGGCAGACCCTCGAGCCTGTCGAGGAGGTCGTGATCGACGTCGACGAGGAGCATTCCGGCGTCGTCGTGCAGAAGATGTCCGAGCGCAAGGCCGAGATGGTGGAGATGCGCCCCTCCGGCGGCAACCGCCAGCGCCTCGTATTCTACGCTCCGACCCGCGGCCTCATCGGCTACCAGGGCGAGCTCATGACGGACACCCGCGGCACCGCGATCATGAATCGTCTGTTCCACGCCTACGAGCCCTACAAGGGCGAGATCGCCGGCCGCCGCAACGGCGTGCTCATCTCGAACGATGCGGGCGAGGCGGTGGCCTATGCCCTGTGGAACCTCGAGGATCGCGGCCCGATGATGATCGAGCCCGGCTGGAAGGTGTACCAGGGCATGATCATCGGCGAGCACAACCGGGACAACGATCTCGAAGTGAACGTCCTCAAGGGCAAGAAGCTCACCAACATCCGCACGACCTCGAAGGACGAGGCCGTGCGCCTCACCCCGCCGATCCGCATGACCCTGGAGCGGTCCCTCGCCTGGATTCAGGACGACGAACTCGTGGAAGTGACCCCGAAGTCGATCCGCATCCGCAAGGCGATCCTCGACCCGAACGACCGCAAGCGGGCGGAAAAGCAGAAGGAAGCGCTGAGCGCCTGAAGCGGGTCAGCGACGCTGACGATCACAAGGCCGCATCGCAGGATGCGGCCTTCTTTTTGAGCGCCCGCTTCTGCGTCCCGAGGCTTGTCCGGCGGCGCAACCCGTGCAAGCCCTGCGAGCAGCCATCATCGGGACAGGGCGATGCTCAAGATCTACGGCCATGCCGCTTCCATCAACGTGCGCAAGGTTCTGTGGACCTGCGACGAGCTCGGGCTCGCCTTCGAACGCGTCGACTGGGGCGGGGCCGGGCGCTCGGTTCAGGACCCCGCGTTTCTGGCGCTCAACCCGGTGGGCATGATCCCGGTGCTCGACGATGCGGGGCAGGTTCTCTGGGAGTCGAACAGCATCGTGCGCTATCTCGCCCGCCGCGAGGGTCGCGACGACCTCCTGCCGCGCGAGCCCGCCGCCTGCGCCAAGGTCGAGCGGTGGATGGACTGGCAGGTATCCGACTTCAACAACACCTGGCGCACGGTCTTCCAGGCGACGGTGCGCCGGAACCCCGCCTACCAGGACGAGCGCGCGGTCGCAGAATCCTGGGAGCGGTTCTGCGGGGCCATGGCGGTGATCGACGCCGAGATCGCGCGGTCCGGCGCCTACGTGGCGGGGCCGCACTTCACCTGCGCCGACATCGTGATCGGCCTCTCAGTCCATCGCTGGAAGAGCATCCCACTGGCGCGTCCAACGCTCCCCACGGTCGAGCGCTACTACGACCGCCTTTGTGAGCGCGAGGGCTTCCGCCGTCACGGGCGGGACGGGGGGCCTTAAGCCCCCTTAGCCTTCCGCCTTGTCGCCCTGCCCCTGCTTGGCGCCCTCGCCCATGGGGTTCGTCGAATCCTCGCCGCCGGCCTCCGGATCCGTGCGGCCCTGCGGCGTGAGCCGCGGTCCGTCGACCGAGATATCCCTCAAGGTGTCGCTCGCCTTGTCCTTGCCCTTGTCGGCCATGCCTGCCTCCTAGCTGCTGGTGGAATCGGTGCCGTCCTCACCGCCCACGGGCGGGAGCGAGCCGGCGCCGGGGGTCGCGTCGGGATTCGTGAGGCTCTCCTCGGCATGGGGACCGGACGAAGGCGTGCCGTTGCCGGCGGTGCCGTCGCGGTCCTTCGCCCCGCCGAGATCGAAGCCCGGCCGATCCCCGCCGGCCTTGGGCTTTGCGCCCGGATCCTGATCCGGGCGGCTTTTGTCCATGTCGCTGTTGTTGCCGTACGATGCGTGGGCCATGAGTGCCTCTCAGATGCCGCGCTTGGCGGTGCCGGTGGGCGCGCCCGCCGTGGAGCCGCCGCCCGTGCCGATGGAGCCGGCCGAAGCGCCCGGGCTCTTGCCCGGAATGGTTCCGCCGGGCTGGAGCCCGGTCGAGAGCCCGCCCGGGTTGCGAAGGGTGCCGCTCGGGGGCGTGTGGCGCTCGCCCGTCCCGCCATTCGGGTCGTCCTGGCCGAGGTGGCTTGCGGCCTCCGGTGCGTCGGCCGCGTGTTCGTCGGGTCTGTCGTGATGGGTCATGGCGTGCTTCAGCCTTTTGCTTTGTCGTCGCCCTGTACGGCAGTCGCCCGGGCGATGGCCTCCGCGGTCGCGTCCCGGTCGTTCGGACCGAGGGTGGCGTCGCTCAGATGCTTGGTGGTCTCGGGCGTCTCGGCGGCCGTGAGTTCGTCGTGCCCGTCCATGCCCGCATTGGTGGTCTGGCCGGTCCGGGCTTGGCGATAGTTGTGAGCTTCGCCGCCCGGCTCGCTCCAGACGCGGCGGAGCGTGGCGTTCCCTTCCGGGCCGCCGTCGCGGTTCGGGTCGATGGGGCTGCCGGTGCCGCCGCGCTGCTCGTTGCGGATCTGGTCCGCCGACTGTTCCCGCAGGGAATGCGGGGCAGGTCTCTCGTCAGCCATGGGATTCTCCTGTCGCTGACAAGGAGAACCCCGGGTCTCGGCGGAGGTTCTAGCCACGCTTTGCTCACGGGGCCGCGAACGAAAAAGGCGGCCCGCAGGCCGCCTCGTTCAGGATCGTGGCGATGCGCTCAGAGCCCTTCGAACAGCGCGCTCGAGATGTAGCGCTCGGCGAAGGAGCAGGCGACCGTGACGATGCGCTTGCCCTTGAACTCGGGCCGGCTCGCCAGTTCCATGGCCGCCGCGATGTTGGCGCCCGTCGAGATGCCGCCGGGAATGCCCTCGTATTTGGCAACGAGGCGGGCGGTCTCGAAAGCCGTCTGGTTGCCGACGGTCATCACCTCGTCGATCACCGAGCGATCGAGCACGTCCGGCACGAAGCCGGCGCCGATACCCTGGATCTTGTGTGGGCCGGGCTGCCCGCCGGACAGAACCGGCGAGTCCTCCGGCTCGACCGCCACGACGCGCAGGGAGGGAAGGCGAGGCTTGATGACCTGGCCGACGCCCGTGATGGTGCCGCCGGTGCCGACACCGGACACGAAGGCGTCGAGATGGCCGTCGGTGTCGTTCCAGATCTCCTCCGCCGTGGTGAGGCGGTGGATCTCGGGGTTGGCCGGGTTCTTGAACTGCTGCGGGATGATCGAGTTCGGGATCTCGCCGAGCAGTTCCTCGGCCTTCGCGACCGCGCCCTTCATGCCCATGGGGCCTGGGGTGAGGACCAGTTCGGCGCCGAGAAATGCCAGCATCTTGCGGCGCTCGATCGACATGGTCTCGGGCATCACCAGGATGAGCCGGTAGCCCCGCGCCGCCGCCACGAAGGCGAGCGCGATGCCGGTATTGCCGGAGGTGGGCTCGATCAGGGTCGTGCCGGGCTTGATCGTGCCGGCAGCCTCCATCGAGTCGATCATGTTGACGCCGATGCGATCCTTCACGCTCGCGATCGGGTTGAAGAACTCGAGCTTCACCAGGATCTCGGCGTCGATGCCGCGCTCCTGCGGCAGGCGCTTCAGGCGCACGAGGGGCGTGTCGCCGATGGTCTGGGTGATGGAATCGTAGATCCGGCCGCGGCCGGGCTTCTTATCGAGAGCAGGCGCGGTCTCGAGCTTGCGGGCAGGTTCGGCCATGGGATTCTCCGGGGCTGGACAGTCAGCTTAGGCTATTTCGCGATCCAAGTCGAAGAATTCAAGAAAACACATTCTATATTGTAAAATCCGCGAGGACGCCGGGGCTCGTGAGGGCGGTCGACTCGGCCTGCCGGCACAGATCGTCCACGGTGACCCCATCGAGTTTGGAGAGAAACACCTCCCCCGACTGCCGCACGACGGGCTCGATCACGAGGTCGACGAGAGCGGATTCCGGCAACGGCGGCAGGCCGTCCTCGCCCGTTGCCGTCATGGCGGCGCGGACGATGTCGCCCGCCGTGATGCGCCGCCGCTCGCGGGCGAGGGAGTAGCCGCCCCGCGGACCGCGCATGCCTTTGAGGATGCCCTGGCGGACGAGGGCCTGGAGCACCGTTTCGAGATGCCGCGGCGGCAGGTTGTGGCGGGCGGCGAGCGCCTTTGCGGCAACCGGAAGGGGCCTTGCGTGAAGCGCGATGTCGACCACGGCCGCGATGGCGAGCAGGCTTCGCCGCGACAACAAGAGCATGTGATCCGCTCCCCTCGTTTCAGGTGGAGATCCCGGTCGAACCGAACCCTGAATCCCCGCGCGCCGTCTCGTCCAAGCTCGGCTGCTCCACAAGGTAGGCGCGCGCGACCGCCGCTACAACCATCTGCGCGATGCGCATGCCGCGGGTGATCACGTATGGCTCGGCGCCGTGGTTCACCAGGAGCACGTGCACTTCGCCGCGGTAATCCGCATCAACGGTGCCGGGGGCGTTGAGAACCGTAATGCCGTACTTCAGCGCGAGCCCCGAGCGCGGCCGCACCTGGCCCTCGAATCCGTCCGGGATCTGCAGGACGAGGCCGGTGGGCACCAGCACCCGCCCCTGGGGCGGCAGGACGATCGGCGCATCCGCAGGGTTCGCCGCGAGAAGGTCGAGCCCCGCGGCGCCCGCGCTCTCATGGCGCGGAAGGGGCAGCCCCTCCCCGTGGGGCAAGCGCTTGACGGCGATCGAGACGCTCACGAGGGTTGGGCTTCGGCGAGGTGCGCCACGAGGCGCCGGGCCACATCGTCCTTGGACAGAGTCGGCCAGGTCTCGACACCGGCGGTGCTGACGAGGTGCACGGTATTGCGGTCGCCCCCCATCACGCCGCTCCCGGGCGACACGTCGTTCGCCACGATGAGGTCGCAGCCCTTGCGGGCGAGCTTCGCCTGCGCGTAGGCCACCACGTTCTCGGTCTCGGCGGCAAATCCTACGACGAGCGGCGGCCGTCCGTCCCGGCGGCGCGCGATCGTGGCGAGGATGTCGGGGTTCTCGACGAGGGCGAGCGCCGGCAGGGCGCCCCCGTCCTTCTTCATCTTCTCGTTAGCCGCACGGTCGACGCGCCAATCCGCGACGGCCGCCGCGAAGACCGCGATGTCGGCCGGGAGCGCGGCCTCGACTGCGGCCAGCATCTCGCGGGCGCTCTCCACATGGAGGGTGCGCACGCCGGGGGGATCCGGGATGAAGACGGGTCCGGAGACGAGGGTCACGGCGGCGCCGGCCTCTGCGGCGGCCCGCGCGATGGCGTGGCCTTGTTTCCCGGAGGACCGGTTCGCGATGTAGCGCACGGGATCGATGGGTTCGTGCGTCGGACCGGAGGTCACGAGAACGCGCCGGCCCTTGAGCGGTCCTTGCGGTTCGAGGACCGCCTCCGCGGCGGCGACGATCTCGAGGGGTTCGCTCATGCGGCCGGGCCCGAATTCCGCCTCCGCCATGGCGCCCTCGTTCGGCCCGACCACGCGCACGCCCCGGCCCTGGAGCGCCGCGAGGTTCGCCTGCGTCGCCGGGTGAAGCCACATGCGCACGTTCATGGCGGGCGCGACGAGGATCGGCAGCGTGGTGGCGAGGAGTACCGTGGAGGCGAGATCGTCCGCGTGCCCGCCCGCCATCTTGGCCATGAGATTGGCGGTGGCGGGCGCCGCGACCACGAGATCCGCATCGCGGGCGAGGCGGATGTGCCCGATATCGGCCTCGTCCTCCCGGTCGAAGAGATCCGTATGGGCCCGCTGCCCCGAGATGCCGGCGGCGGCGAGCGGGGTGATGAAGTGCTGCGCGCCGCTCGTCAGGATGCACCGCACCGACGCGCCCCGCTCGCGCAGCCGCCGGATCAGGTCGAGGGATTTATAGGCGGCGATTCCGCCCCCGATCACGAGGAGGATGCGCCGGCCCGCGAGCGGAGAGGTCATGGGGCGTCCTCCTCACCTCGGCCAGGCGAGAGGAACGGCACGCCGAGAGTGCGGAAGTGGCGCACATTGTAGGTGACCACCGTCATGCCATGGTGATCGGCGGTGGCGGCCAGACAGGCGTCTTCGAAGCCGGGACTGTGTCCGCGCGCCTCAGACTGCGCGAGGATTTCACCCGTGCGGTGGGCGGCCGCGCGGTCGAGCGGCAGGACACGGTCGGCGAAGAGGGCCAGGGTCTCGTTCATCCAGGCTCGCAGGGCGGTGGCACGGCGGTGAGCGCCGCGTTCGAGCAGTCGAGTCACACCGTACTGCATCTCGCTTAACGAGATGACGCTGATAAAGCTGCGGTCGCCATTTACGGTAAGCCATGCAGCCAGACCGGCCTGCGCGGACGACAGGGGCGATGTCCGGGAGATCACGTCCGTGTCGAGGAGATACACGGGTCAGGTCTCGGAGAAGGGGTTGCCGCGGGGGCGGTGGCGCTTCGGCGCGACCTCGTCCCACTCTTCGGCTGAGAGCGGAAAGCGGGCGAGGTGTTCGGCAAAGCTGGGCGCAGGCTTCGGCTCCGACACCCGCCGCCACTCCTCCTCCGACACAACCACCACCGTCTCGCGACCGCGGCGGCTCACCCGCTGCGGGCGGCCCCTCAAGGCGGCGTCGATGACGTCGCCGAAATGGGCGCGGGCGTCCTGCACGGTCCAGGTCTCGTTACGGTCATCCAAAGCCGGCCTCCTGTACAGATTGTACAGATCGGGACCGTGCCGGGCAAGCCCGCCTCAGGCGAGCTGAACCAGGATCACCGTGAGGAGCACCGCGACGATCCAGAGGGCGACGATGCCCCAGCGGTTGCCCTTCGCCTCCGCCCGCTTGATGGCGGCGAGGCTCTCGGGATGCAGCTGCACGCCCCGGGCCGTCACGTCGTCCACCTGGTTCAGCACCCGTTCGGCGCGGAGCGCGAGGTCCGGCAGGTCGGCGACGACGCCGGCAAGAGTCCACAGGCCCCGCCCCGCATTCTCCACCCGACCGATGGGCCCGAGATTGCGCTCGATCCACTCGCGCACCACGGGCTCGGAGGTGGTCCACATGTCGAGCTTCGGGTCGAGGTTGCGGGCGACGCCCTCCACCACCACCATGGTCTTCTGCAGCATAACGAGCTCGGTGCGGGTCGCCATGTCGAAGAGGGCCGTGACCTCGAACAGGAGCGTGAGGAGCCGCGCCATGGAGATCTCGTCGGCGCGGCGGCTGTGGATCGGCTCGCCGATGGCGCGGATGGCCTGCGCGAAATCCTCCACCGAATGGTGCGGCGGCACGTAGCCCGCCTCGAAATGCACCTGAGCCACGCGGCGGTAGTCGCGACGGATGAAACCGAGCAGGATCTCGGCGAGGAACCGGCGCTCCTTCAGCCCGAGCCGCCCCATGATGCCGAAATCCACCGCGACGAGGCGGCCCTCAGCGTCGACGAACAGGTTGCCGGGATGCATGTCGGCGTGAAAATAGCCGTCCCGGATAGCGTGGCGCAGGAAGGACTGGATCACGGTGCGGCCGAGCGCGACACGGTCGTGGCCGTCCGCCTCGATGCGGGCGAGATCGTTGAGCCGGATGCCGTCGATCCATTCGGTGGTGAGCACGTCCCGGGCGGTGAGATCCCATTCGGGCCGCGGGACCCGGAAGCCCGGATCGTCCTTCGTATTGTCGGCAAGTTCCGAAACCGCGGCGGCTTCGAGGCGCAGATCCATCTCGATGGTGACCGAGCGCGCGAGGGTGTCCACCACCTCCGTCGGTCGGAGACGCCGGGCCTCCGGCGCGAAGCGCTCGAAGAAGCGGGCTGCCGCCGCCATGGCCTGGAGGTCGCGGGCGAAGCGCTCGCGCACGCCGGGCCGCACCACCTTGACGGCCACCGTCGCCTCGCCCTTCTCGGTGCGGATCCGCGCCCGGTGCACTTGAGCGATGGAGGCCGCAGCGACGGGTTCGCTGAACTCGAGAAAGAGTTCGTCCACGGGCCGGCCGAGCGCCGCCTCGACGATCCGCACCGCCTCGGCGCGAGGGAACGGCGCCATGCGGTCCTGCAGGTGCTCCAGATCCCGCGCCGCCGCGACGCCGACGATATCGGGGCGCGTGGCGAGGAACTGGCCGAACTTGACGTAAGAGGGCCCGAGCCGGGTGAGCGCCTTCGAGAGACGCGCCGCCCCGGTGCCGGCGCCCGGGCGCTCGATGAGGCGGCCGAGGCGCACCGCGAGGCGACCGGCTGACGGCAGGGCGACAGGATCGACGAGCGCGAGCGCGCCCTCGCGGGCGAGCACGATGCCGGATCGGAGGTTCCGGACGAGGTGGACCAGGTCGCCGATCACTTAGACCTTCCAGCCCCCGTGGATCTGGACGACGCCGGCGGTGAGCGGCCGGTGCGTCACGCGCCGGAAGCCCGCATCCTCGATCATCCGCGCGAAGGCCGCCGGGACGGGAAAGCGGCGGATCGATTCCACGAGGTAGCGGTAGGATTCGGCGTCGCCCGTGACCATGCGGCCGAGCTGCGGGATCACGTTGAACGAATAGGCGTCGTAGACCCGGTCGAGGAGCGGCACGTCCACCTTCGAGAATTCGAGGCACAGGAAGTGCCCGCCGGGTTTCAGCACCCTGTGCGCCTCCGCGAGCGCGGCCTCGATGCGCGGCACGTTCCGGATGCCGAAGGCGATCGTGTAGGCATCGAAGCTCTTGTCCGCGAAGGGCAGCACCTCCGCATTCGCTTCGACGAAGTCGATGCGGCCTTCATAGCGGGTGCCGGCGCGCTCGCGGCCGACGCCCAGCATGTCGCCGTTGATGTCGAGCACCGTGACATGGGTCTGGGGTCCGCCCGCTTCGAGGATGCGGAAGGCCACGTCGCCCGTGCCGCCCGCCACGTCGAGATGGCGGAACGGCCGGTTCCGCGGGGGACGCACGGCGGAGATCAGCGCATCCTTCCAGGCCCGGTGCAGGCCCGCCGACATGAGGTCGTTCATGAGGTCGTAGCGGCCCGCCACCGAGTGGAAAACCTCGTTGACCCGCCCCTGCTTCTCGTCGAGCCGCACGGTGTCGAAGCCGAAATGGGTGGTGTCGTCGGTCATGGTCGCGCCTTTTGCCGCGTTCCATAGCGGAACGGGCGCCGCATGGCTATGTGACGGGCTCCCCCGCCCCGCGAGATGGTTGATGCCCGAACTGCCCGAAGTCGAAACCGTGCGCCGCGGGCTCGAGCCCGCCCTGGTGGGGGCGCGCCTCGTGAAGGTGGAGCAGCGCCGCCCGGACCTGCGCTTTCCGTTCCCCGAGCGCTTCGCGGAGCGGCTGGAAGGCGAGACCGTCACGGCCCTCGGGCGGCGGGCGAAGTATCTTCTCGCCGACCTCACCTCGGGCGAGGTGCTCGTCATGCACCTTGGCATGTCGGGGCGCTTTCTCGTCGCGCAGGGCGGCGCGACCGTGATGCCGGGCGATTTTCACCACCAGCACGGTGACGAGAAGGCCCACGATCACGTGGTCTTCCATCTCTCGAACGGCGCCCGCGTCACCTACAACGACGCCCGCCGCTTCGGCTTCATGGACCTCGTGCCCCGCACGGCGATCGAGACCTGCCGGCACTTCGCCGGAATGGGCATCGAGCCCCTCGGGAACGCGTTGTCGGGCGAGGCCGTCGCCCGGCTGTTTGCAGGCCGGCGGACGCCCCTCAAGGCCGCCCTCCTCGATCAGCGGCTGATCGCCGGCCTCGGCAATATCTATGTCTGCGAAGCGCTCCACCGGGCGGGCCTCCACCCCGAGGCGCGGGCAGGCTCCCTCGCGACGCCGGGCGGCAAGCCGCGACCCGCCGCGCGCCGCCTCGCGGACGTGATCCGCGACGTCCTGAACGAGGCCGTCGCGGCAGGCGGCTCGACCCTGCGCGACCACGCCCAGGTGAACGGCGATCTCGGCTACTTCCAGCACGCCTTCCGGGTCTACGACCGGGAGGGCGCGCCCTGCCCGGCGGAAGGCTGCGGCGGCACGGTGGAGCGCATCGTCCAATCGGGCCGCTCGACGTTCTTCTGCGCAAGCTGCCAGCGGTGAGGCTCCTGGCGGCGGACCGGCTTTCGGCCTGGCAGGCAGGGTTCGCCCCCGGCGACCGTATGGAAGACGAGAGCGCCTCCCCGGCCCTCGATGATGAACTCAGCGGGCTCGGCGGGAGCAAATCTCCTTGCCGAGCTTCGTCGCCTCCCCTACCGCTGCATCACCTATCGGGAGACGACGCCATGGCTTTCGAGACGATCCTCGTGGAGACCCGCGGGAAGGTGGGGCTCATCACCCTGAACCGGCCCCAGGTTCTCAACGCCCTGAATTCCACCCTCGTCGGCGAGCTCAATCAGGCTCTCGATGCCTACGATGCCGATCCGGCCATCGGCTGCATCGTGATCGCCGGATCGGAGAAGGCCTTCGCGGCCGGCGCCGACATCAAGGAGATGTCGGGGCTCTCCTATCCTCAAACGTATCTCGACGATTTCATCACGGCCTGGGACCGGGTCGGCAGCCGCCGGAAGCCTGTGATCGCGGCGGTGGCGGGTTTCGCGCTCGGGGGCGGGTGTGAGCTTGCCATGATGTGCGACTTCATCATCGCGGCCGACACCGCCCGGTTCGGCCAGCCCGAGATCAAGCTCGGGGTGATGCCGGGCGCCGGCGGCACGCAGCGCCTCACCCGCTTCGTCGGCAAGGCGAAGGCGATGGAGATGTGCCTGACGGGGCGCATGATGGATGCGCAGGAGGCCGAGCGCTCCGGCCTCGTGTCCCGTGTGGTGCCGGCGGCCGAGCTCATGAACGAGGCTCTGAAGGCGGCGGAGGCCGTCGCCGCCATGTCGCTGCCTATCGCCATGATGACGAAGGAGAGCGTCAACCGCGCCTACGAGACGACCCTCGCCGAGGGCATCCGCTTCGAGCGGCGCGTGTTTCACGCCATGTTCGCCACCGCCGACCAGAAGGAGGGGATGGGCGCCTTCGTGGAAAAGCGCAGCCCTGCGTTCAAGAACCGCTGATGGGTCTCGAGCCCGAGATCCTCGCCCTCCTGGCGGGGGTCGCGCTTCTGGCGGGCGTGGTCGATGCGATCGCGGGGGGCGGCGGTCTCATCACGGTGCCGGCCCTGATCCTCGCGGGGCTCGATCCCGTGGCGGCGATCGCCACCAACAAGCTCCAGGGCACCTTCGGGACCGCTTCGGCCACCTATTCGTTCGCCCGGGCGGGGCTCATCGAGTGGCGCTCCGTCTGGCCCCTCGCCCTCATCGCCGCCGCGGGCTCGGTCGTGGGGGCGCTCGGCGTCCAATGGGTGTCGCGGGCGGTGCTCGAAGCCGTGATCCCGGTCCTGCTCGTGATGGTCGCCCTCTATTTCGCGCTCTCCCGCAAGATGCGGGACGAGGATGCCCGGGCGCGCATGCCCTGGGGCGCCTTCGCCGTGACGGTGCCGCCGGCGGTCGGTCTTTACGACGGCATTTTCGGGCCGGGCGCCGGCTCCTTCTACATGCTGGCCTTCGTCACGCTCCTGGGGTTCGGCGTCGTGCGGGCGACCGCCCATACGAAGCTTCTCAACCTTTCCAGCAATGCCGGAAGCCTTTGCCTTTACGTCGCGCTCGGCGCGGTGGTCTGGCCCGTGGGCCTCGCCATGGCGGGGGCTTCGCTCATCGGGGCGCAGATCGGATCGAGGCTGGCCCTGCGCCTCGGATCGCGTCTGATCCGGCCGCTCCTCGTCACGGTGTGCTTCGCCCTCGCCCTTCGCCTTCTCGTCGACCCGGCCAATCCCTGGCGGCAGGCCTGGGCCGGGCTTTTTTGACCCGGCGGCCCGAGATGCGTTGACGCTCCGGGGCTTCGCGTCTATAAGCCGCCCTGCACGAGCCCGCGCCAGTCGCGGGCTCTTCGATTTCCATTTTGATCAGCCGACCGCCGCCGGGTCATCAGCCCCTGCCGGGTCAGGCTCGCAACGAAAGACGAGGACAGGCCATGGCCAACACCGTGTCGGCCAAGAAGATGACCCGCAAGATCGCGAAGCGTACCGCGATCAACCGCTCGCGCCGCTCGCGCATGCGCACCTTCATCAAGAAGGTCGAGGAGGCGATCGCCTCCGGCAACCAGACCGAAGCCGCCGCAGCGCTCCGCGCCGCCGAGCCCGAGATGATGCGCGCCGCCCAGAAGGGCATCGTTCACAAGAACACCGCCTCGCGGAAGGTCTCGCGTCTCGAGCACCGCATCCGCAGCCTCGGCGCCTGAGCCGACGCCTCACATCCTTCTCGACAGCTGACGAAGCCCGGCCCCTGTGCCGGGCTTTTTCGTGCGCGCCTATCGCTCTTCGACCCGGTTTCAAGCTGTGCGGTTTTGTCCACATCGACTCTTGACACGGAGTCACGGAAGCGGGGTGAAAACGCGCTTCAGGTGATTTGAAAATGCGCAGAAAAGGCGGCGCATCTTCAACAGCTTAGCAGGCAAAGGTCCGCGGGGCATTTCACGACCCCCTGAAATCCCCGTGAATCGTCCACAGGCCCCGGGCCGACGCGAATCTTTTTTCCCAACCGTGGAGACCCTGTGGGCCCGTTCTGAATCAGTCGCAGAGTCAGCGCGTTATGAAGAACGGCTAAAAGCTGTGGACGATAGGGAAGGCGGCGCCCGCGCGGGCCGGGCTGCGCGGATTTGACTCGCTTTGGTTGCGCGCCCCCACCCCCCTGTGTACGGTCAAGTCACTTCAGCGGCTCGCCGCGAAGTGATCAGCAATCGTTCCAGTGTCTTTTCATGCACACAGGGGATGGGGCCTTGTTCGTGAAATCGTACAAGAAAGAAGAGCTCTTCTCCTTCGTCGCATGTCCTCCAGCGAGGACTTGAGGCGCCAAGTCTCGGCACTACGATCTGCGGATCTAAGCTTCAAAACAACAATACGTTTGCTTGTATCTGGGGGCGTCGGACAATGATGGGCGACAGCAAAGCTGCGCCCGCGATCCGGCAAGGGCGTTACAGGCTCCGCTGATGGTGGAGTCGTGTTGGGAGGGACTTCATGCATCGCAGCAGCGAGGACGGTCGCGCGCATTCCATCGCCATGGAGGGCGGGAACGGCTCGGATCATCAATCTGATCTCGAGATCTGGAGCCGCGTGAAGCGCCGCCTGCGGGCCGAGCTCGGCGAGGAGGTGTTCGCGAGCTGGTTCGGCCGCCTCGAACTCGACGCTGTCGTGGATGGCTGCGCGCACCTCACCGTGCCGACGCGCTTCCTCAAGAGCTGGATCGAGGCGAACTACGCCGACCGGGTGCTCACGGTGTACCGGTCGGAAGTGCCCGCCATGGGCCGCGTCACCATCGGTGTGCGCTCGGCCCTGACCCGGGACGCGGGCGCCCGCCGCATCGGCGAGCCGCCCCGTCCGACCGCGGCGCCGGTCGCCTCGGTCAGCCTCGTCGGCGCGGAGCCCAAGATGGGCATGCCCCTCCCCGAGGAGCGGGGGGACAGCAACGATCTTGGCGGCGCGCCCCTCGATCCGCGCTTCACCTTCGAGAGCTTCATCATCGGCCGCTCGAACGCCCTCGCCCATGCGGCCGCCGACCGGGTCGCCCGCCACGTCGGCGCGCAGGCCCTCTACAACCCTCTCTACCTTCATGCGGGCGTCGGCCTCGGCAAGACGCATCTTCTCCACGCCATCGGCCACGAGGCGCGGGCTCAAGGAAGGCGCATCATCTATCTTACCGCGGACCGCTTCATGTACGGGTTCGTGGCGTCCCTGAAGGCCCAGACGTCGCTCGCCTTCAAGGAGCGCCTGCGCGGCATCGACCTTCTCATCATCGACGACGTGCAGTTCATCCAGGGCAAGCAGATCCAGCAGGAATTCGGCCACACCCTGAACGCCCTCATCGATGCGGGCCGCCAGGTGGTGGTGGCGGCGGACCGCCCTCCGGCCGATCTCGAGGCTCTCGACGAGCGCGTGCGGTCGCGCCTCGCGGGCGGCCTTGTGGTGGAGGTGGGCGCCCTCGACGAGCAGCTGCGCGCCTCGATTCTCTCGACGCGGCTCACCGCGCTCAAGTCCCAGCACCCCACCTTCGAGGTGAGCCCCACCGTGGTGTCCTACGTCGCCCGGGCGATCACGGCGAATGGCCGCGATCTCGAAGGCGCCGTGAACCGGCTCCTGGCGCACGCCACCCTCTCGGGCTCGGCGATCACGGTCGAGACCGCCGAGACGGCGATCCGCGACCTCGTGCGCAACCGCGAGCCGAAGCGGGTTAAGATCGAGGACATCCAGAAGCTCGTCGCCTCGCGCTACAACGTGTCCCGCTCCGACATCCTCTCGGAGCGCCGCACCGCCGCCGTGGTGCGCCCGCGCCAGATCGCCATGTACCTGTCGAAGGTGCTCACCCTGCGCTCCCTGCCGGAGATCGGCCGCCGCTTCGGCGGGCGCGACCACACCACGGTGCTCCATGCGGTGCGCAAGATCGAGAAGGCGATCGGCGAGGATCATACGCTGAACGACGAGGTCGAGCTCCTGAAGCGCATGCTGCAGGAATAAGCCCGGGCGGGCCCCATGCTGAGAGCGCGAGGCCCGGCCTTGCGTTCTCGGGTAACCTTCGTCAATGTTCCGCCCCCGTCCCGTCGAGGCTGCGCCTTTCAAGGCAGCGCCGGAGGGGGCGATCTTGAGCGTTCCGCTCCAACCATCACGGGTCGGTCATGAGAGTAACAGTCGAGCGGGCGGCGTTGTTGAGGTCGCTCGGGCATGTCCACCGCGTCGTCGAGCGGCGCAACACCATCCCGATCCTGTCGAACGTCCTCCTGCGCACGGACGAGGGCGGGCTGCGCCTCAAGGCGACGGACCTCGACATCGAGGTCACGGAGACGATCCCGGCGGAGGTGTCGACCCCGGGCTCCACCACCGTTCCGGCGCACGTGATCTACGACATCGTGCGCAAATTGCCCGAGGGCGCCCAGGTCTCCCTCGAGACGGCGGGCGATGCGGGTCAGATGCAGATCCGCTCGGGCCGCTCGCGCTTCATGCTGCAGGCCCTGCCGGAAAGCGACTTTCCGGATCTCGCCGCCGGCGACCTGCCCCACCGCTTCACCCTCGCGGCGGGCGACCTCAAGCGCCTCATCGACAAGACGCAATTCGCGATCTCGACCGAGGAGACGCGCTACTACCTCAACGGCATCTATCTCCACACCCTCGATGGGGGCGCCGGCACGGTGCTGCGGGCCGTGGCAACGGACGGGCACCGGCTCGCCCGGGTGGAGCTTGCAGCGCCCAAGGGATCCGAGGGCATGCCGGGGGTGATCGTGCCCCGCAAGGCGGTGGCCGAGATCCAGAAGCTCGTGGAGAGCGGCGAGGAGGTGCTGGTCGAGCTCTCCTCCGCCAAGGTGCGCCTCACCTTCGGCGGCGTGGTGCTCACCTCGAAGCTCATCGACGGCACCTTCCCGGACTACCAGCGGGTCATCCCGCAGGGCAACGACAAGCTTCTCACGGTCGAGCGCTCGGACTTCGCCAAGGCCGTCGACCGGGTCTCGACGATCTCCTCCGAGCGCGGTCGCGCTGTGAAACTTGCCTTGAACGGCGGGCGCCTCACCCTCACGGTGAACAACCCGGATTCGGGCTCGGCCACGGAGGAGATCGAGGTCGATTACGATTCCGGTCCCATCGATATCGGCTTCAACGCCCGCTACCTCCTCGACATCACGGGCCAGCTCGACGGAGACACGGCCCTGTTCAAGCTCGCGGACCCGGGGTCGCCCACGGTGATCCAGGACCGCGAGGGTGCGGCGGCGCTCTACGTGCTGATGCCGATGCGGGTTTAAGGATTTCGCCGGTCAGGCAACCTCATCCTCAGGAGAGCGCACGGCGCTCGTCTCGAAGGACGAGGGTGGCGGGTCCAGCGCGCACTGGAAACGCCCTCGTCCTTCGAGACGCAGACCGGGTCTGCTCCTCAGGATGAGGGCTTTGGAAGAGACCCTTTGGACGCCCCCCGCATCACGCGCCTGATCCTCCAGGATTTTCGCACCTACGCGGCCCTGGATCTCACCGTCACGCGCGGGCTCGTGGCGCTCGTCGGCGAGAACGGGGCCGGCAAGACGAACATCCTCGAGGCGGTCTCGCTCTTCATGCCCGGCCGCGGCCTGCGCCGGGCGGATCTGGCCGACATGGCGCGCCAGGACGGGCCGGGCTCCTTCGCGGTGTCGATCACGCTCGACACACCCTACGGCGACCACCGCCTCGGCACCGGAATCGCGGCGCCGGACGAGGACGGGCGGGCGGCGCGCCTCTACCGGGTCGACGGCGCGCCGGTCACCTCCCAGGCGGCGTTCGCCGAGTACCTGCGGATCGTGTGGCTCACCCCCGACCTCGACGCCCTGTTCCGGGGCGCCGCCGGCGACCGCCGCCGCTTTCTCGACCGGCTGGTCCTCGCGGTCGATGCGGACCACGGCACCCGGGTCGGCGCTCTCGAGCGGGCTCTTCGCTCCCGCAACCGGGTGCTGGACGAGAGCCCCGACGATGCGCTCTGGCTCGAAGCCCTGGAGCGGGAGGTTGCCGAACTCGCGGTCGCGGTCTCGGCCGCCCGGCAGGAGACCGTGCAGCGCCTCGCGAGCCTGATCCTGTCCACTCGCGACGATGCCTCGCCCTTCCCCTTCGCCACCCTGCAGATCGAGGGCGAGATCGACACCCTCGTGGCGAGCCTGCCGGCGGTGGATGCCGAGGACCGCTACCGCGCGATCCTGCGCGAGAGCCGGCCGCGGGACCGGGCCGCCGGCCGCACCCTCGTCGGCCCGCAGGCCTCTGACCTGCTCGTGCGTCACGGTCCGAAGGACATCCCGGCCGCCATGGCTTCGACGGGCGAGCAGAAGGCGCTGCTCCTCGGCCTCGTTCTCGCCCACGCGCATCTCGTCGCCACCATGAGCGGCCTTGCCCCCCTCGTTCTCCTCGACGAGGTCGCCGCCCATCTCGACCCCCGCCGCCGGGCGGGCCTCTTCGATCGCCTGGAGGCTCTCGGCGGCCAGGTCTGGATGACCGGCGCCGATCCCGCCCTCTTCGGCGACATCGGCGAGAGGGCCGAGGTGCTGCACGTGACGCCGGGCCATGTGCACGGGTCCTGACCGGGCGCCCAGGCTTGACGGCATCGGGCGCGAAGCCGAAAGCCAGGGCGATCATGCAGGTTCTCGTCCCCTTTCTCGCCATGGCGGGGCTCGGCCTCGTCGGCGTCGCATCCCTCGCGCCCACGCTCGGTCCGATGCTGCCGACGCTCCGTGCCGTGCCGGGCCTGGCTGGCCGCTCCGATGCCGAGCTCGTCATGCTGGCGCTCGTGCAGCCGGCGATCCTGGCGGTCGCGGGAGCCCTCGTCGGCGCCCTGCTCGCCGAGCGCGTCGGCCTGCGCTCTCTTATCATGGAAGCCTTGCGCGGCGGTTCGGCCAAGGCGGCGCCCGCCACGTTCCTCACCGCCCTTGCCCTCGGCTTCGCGACGGGCGCGGCCATCCTCGCCCTCGATCGAACTCTCTTCGTCCTGACCGGAGGAGCAACGGCGCTGGACGGCGGCGGCGCACCGACGCTTGCCGCCCGGGCGAGCGCCCTCCTCTATGGCGGGGTCACGGAAGAGATCGTGATGCGCTTTGGCCTCATGACCCTTCTCGCCTGGGCCGGTGCGGCGCTGCTGCCGGGCCTCGCCGCACAAAATCCTGGCGCCTTGATGCTGCCGGCCATCGCCTTGACCGCGCTGCTCTTCGGCCTCGGGCACCTGCCGAAGCTCTATGCGCTGACGGAGCCCGGCCTTGCCCTTGTCCTGCGGACGGTCGCCCTCAACGTGATCGCGGGCCTCGTTTACGGCTGGCTTTACTGGCGATTGGGCCTGGAACACGCCATGCTCGCCCATATGGCCACCCACCTCGCGTTCTGGACGCTCGGCCCGATCCTGGCGCGCGCCGCCGGGGCGCCGGGATGACGGGGCGCTCCGGCCGGAGTAAGGTCCCGCGATGGACATCGCCGGCCTCGCCCTCTTTGCCACTGCGCTCTTCATCGCCGCAGCCTCCCCGGGCCCGGGCATCGCCGCCATCGTGGCGCGGGTGCTCGGCCGCGGGACGCGGGGGGCGCTCGCCTTTTCGGCGGGCGTTGCCGTCGGCGACGTGGTGTGGCTCACCTTCGCGATCGTCGGGCTGGCCGCCCTGGCGCAGGCGTTCCACGGGGTGTTCCTCGTCATCAAATATGCCGGCGCCGCCTACCTTCTCTACCTTGGCTACAAGCTCTGGACCGCGCCCGTCGAGGCACGGGACGTGGAGGCGCAGGAGAGCGCGGAGCACCCGCTGAGGCTCTTTCTCGGCGGCCTCGCGGTCACCATGGGCAACCCCAAGGTGATGGTGTTCTACCTTGCCCTCCTGCCGACCCTCCTCGACCTCACCCGGATCACGGTGCTGGGCTATGCGGAACTCGTGGCGACGACGCTCGGCGTTCTGGGGGTGGTCTTCGCCGCCTATATCGGCCTGGCCGCCCGGGCGCGGCGGCTCTTCACCAGCGAGCGGGCGATCCGGCGCATCAACCGGTCGACAGGGGCCGTGATGGCGGGCGCGGCTGCCGCGATCGCGAGCCGATAGGGACCGGCCGCCCCTCTCCCCTGAGTTCGCTCTGTCCTTCGCAGACGAGGTGTCGGGATCTGACGCCCGCGAAGAACGGGGACAAAATCGCAAAAACTCGCGCGCGCATACGCGCGCGGGGGTGAAATTTCAAGTCCGAACCCCTAAATAGTTGATCTAACGAATCAAAGCGCCGGCGCGAGCGCCCCTCCATCTCCCGCCCGCCGGCCCGAAGGACCCCATTATGGCTGAGCCTGCTGTCAACCTGAACGCCGATGCGTACGGCGCCGATTCCATCAAGGTTCTCAAGGGCCTCGATGCCGTGCGCAAGCGTCCTGGCATGTATATCGGCGACACGGATGACGGCTCCGGCCTTCACCACATGGTTTACGAGGTGGTGGACAACGCCATCGACGAGGCGCTGGCGGGGCATGCCACCGAGGTGACGGTCACGCTCAACGCCGACGGCTCCGTCACAGTGACCGACAACGGCCGCGGCATCCCGACCGACATCCATTCCGGCGAGGGCGTCTCCGCCGCCGAGGTCATCATGACCCAGCTGCATGCCGGGGGTAAGTTCGACCAGAACTCCTACAAGGTATCGGGCGGCCTGCACGGCGTCGGCGTGTCGGTGGTGAACGCCCTGTCGAGCTGGCTCAAGCTGCGCATTTTCCGCGGCGGCAAGGAGCACTTCATCGAGTTTCAGCACGGCGACGCTGTGGCGCCGCTCAAGGTCGTCGGCGATGCCAACGGCCGCAAGGGCACGGAGGTGACGTTCCTCGCCTCCACCGAGACGTTCACCATGGTGGAGTACGACTACGCCACCCTCGAGCACCGCCTGCGCGAGCTCGCCTTCCTCAATTCCGGGGTGCGCATCATCCTCACGGACAACCGCCATGCGGAGAGGAAGCGCGAAGAGCTCATGTACGAGGGCGGCGTCGAGGCCTTCGTGCGCTATCTCGACCGCACCAAGAGCCCGCTCATCCAGAACCCCATCGTGATCCGCTCCGAGCGCGACGGCATCGGCGTGGAGGTCGCCCTGTGGTGGAACGACTCCTACCACGAGAGCGTGCTCTGCTTCACCAACAACATCCCGCAGCGGGACGGCGGCACGCACCTTGCGGGCTTCCGCGCGGCGCTGACGCGCCAGGTCACCGGCTATGCGGATTCGACCGGGATGACCAAGAAGGAGAAGGTGACCCTTACGGGTGACGATTGCCGCGAGGGCCTCACCGCCATCGTGTCCGTGAAGGTGCCGGATCCGAAGTTCTCCTCGCAGACGAAGGACAAGCTCGTTTCCTCCGAGGTGCGTCCCGCCGTCGAGAACGTGGTCAACGAGGCGCTGAACAACTGGCTCGAAGAGCACCCGACGGAAGCGAAGGCCGTTGTCGGCAAGGTCGTGGAGGCCTCCGCCGCCCGCGAGGCCGCCCGCAAGGCCCGTGAGCTCACCCGCCGCAAAGGCGCCCTCGACATCGCCTCGCTTCCCGGCAAGCTCGCCGACTGCCAGGAGCGTGATCCGTCGAAATGCGAGATCCTGCTGGTCGAGGGCGACTCGGCCGGCGGCTCCGCGAAGCAGGGCCGCGACCGCGCCTTCCAGGCGGTGCTGCCGCTTCGCGGCAAGATCCTCAACGTCGAGCGCGCGCGCTTCGACAAGATGCTCTCAAGCCAGGAGATCGGCACCCTCATCACGGCGCTCGGTACGGGCATCGGCCGAGAGGAGTTCAACCTCGACAAGCTGCGCTATCATCGCATCATCATCATGACCGACGCAGACGTGGACGGCTCGCATATCCGCACGCTGCTGCTGACGTTCTTCTTCCGCCAGATGCCCTCTCTCATCGAGCGCGGGCACCTCTACATCGCGCAGCCGCCGCTCTACAAGGCGACCCGCGGCAAGCAGGCGATCTACCTGAAGGACGAGCGCGCTCTGGAGGACTTCCTCATCGACGCGGGCGTCGAAGGTGCGAGCTTGCGCCTCGAGTCCGGCGTGTCCTTCCAGGGCAGCCAGCTCAAGAGCCTCATCGACGAGGCGCGCCTCGTGCGCCAGGTTCTGGCGAGCCTGCACTCGCGCTACGACCGCGCGGCCGTGGAGCAGGCGGCCATCGCCGGGGCGCTTCGCCCCGACGTGGTGGAGGATCCCGACAAGGGTCCGGCGGCGGCGGCCTATATCGCCCGGCGTCTCGACGCCATCGCGGACGAGATCGAGCGCGGCTGGACCGGCGACGTGCAGGACGGCGGCTACGTCTTCTCGCGCACGGTTCGGGGCGTGAAGCAGGTTGCGGTGCTCGACCAAGCGCTCATCGCGAGCCAGGAGGCCAAGAAGCTCGACGAGCGCGCCACCTCGCTCCAGGATGTCTACGCGAAGCCCGCGATCTTCGCCCGCAAGAACGACGAGGTAACGATCGACGGCCCGATCACCCTCTTCCGGTCCGTCATGGGCATCGGCCGCAAGGGCCTCCAGCTCCAGCGCTACAAGGGCCTCGGCGAGATGACCGCCCAGCAGCTCTGGGAGACGACCCTCGACAAGGACGTTCGCTCGCTCCTGCAAGTAAAGATCAAGGACACGGCGGATGCCGACGATCTCTTCGTGAAGCTGATGGGCGACGTGGTGGAGCCCCGCCGCGAGTTCATCCAGGAGAACGCCCTGTCCGTGGCGAACCTCGACGTGTGATCGAGCGCCTGTAAGGTCTCAGGGCGCAGCCGGCGGACCGGCTGCGCCGCCCAGCAGAGACGCAACTTTCATCTTCAGGTCCTCGAGGGTGAACGGCTTGCTGATCAGGCCGTCGACGCCGGCCGCCTTCGCCTCTGCGATGTCCTCCGCCCGGTGCCGCGCCGTCATCATCAGGAACGGCGTATCCTTCAGGTGCTCATCGGCCCGGACGGCCCGGATCAGCGTCAGGCCGTCGACAGGCTCCATCGTCCAGTCGCACAGGACGAGGGCGTAGCGCCTGCGCGCCATCGCGATTGCGCCTGAGATTCCGTCGCGGGCGTGGTCGACATCCGCATAACCGATCTGGCGAAAGAGGCCCGTCAGCAGCTTCACCAAGGATCCTTGATCGTCGATGATCAGCACCGGCGGTGAGGTGGAGAGTGGTGTCATGATGGAGCGGATCGTCTTTAATGGTGTGGGCTCGCGGATTTAAGCCGTGAGCGGCTTAAGCCCGGCCTCGATCTCCTTGCGCCGCGCTTCGAGAAAGGGGGGCAGCGACAGGCTTTCCCCTAAGCTTTCGAGCGGTTCGTCGGTCGCAAAGCCCGGGCCGTCGGTGGCGATCTCGAACAGGATTACGTTCGGCTCCCGGAAATAGAGGCTTTGAAAGTAGAAGCGGTCGACGGGGCCGCTCGAGGGAACCCGCATGGCCTTGAGGCGCTCGAAGCAGTCGCGGTAGGACGCTTCGTCGGGCGTGCGGAACGCCACATGATGCACGCCGCCGGCGCCAGGCTGCGCGGGCTTCGCCTCTGGCTCCACCCTGACGTGAAGTTCGGCCGCCGGGCCGCCCGCGCCCATGGCGTAGACGTGCACCGTCACGGGGCCGTCGCGATAGGTCCGCTCCCCGCGCAGGGCCATGAGCCGGGTGAGAACGGCATCGGTGGGGCCAAGATCCGGCACGCTGATGGTGATCGGCCCAAGGCCGCGGATCTGGTGCTCCGCGGGAACGGGGCTGCGCTCCCAAGGGTGCGCCTCGCCGGCGCCGCCGTCGTCCACCAGTTGAAGGCGCTGGCCCTCCGGATCCTCGAAGGGCAGGGTCAGGCGGCCGTCGCGCTCCTTGATGCCGCCCATTTGGGCGCCTGCGCCGCGCAGACGCTCCTCCCAGAAGCGCAAGGAAGCCTCCCCGCCGACCCGCAGGCCCGTGCGCACGATGCTGTGAGTGCCTCGGCCCTCCGGACCGAGCGGCCAGTCGAAGAAGGTGATGTCGGTTCCCGGCGAGGCGAGGCCATCCGCATAGAACAGGTGATAGGCGCTCACGTCGTCCTGGTTCACGGTCTTCTTCACGAGCCGCAGGCCGAGCGTGCCCGTGTAGAAGGCGTGATTGCCCGGCGCGTTCGCCGTGACGGCGGTGAGGTGATGGATGCCGGTGAGATGCATGAGGGTGTCCGCCGCGCGAGTGTCGACCAGACCATAGGACAGGGAGGGTCGATCCTCTAGGGCAAAGCTTTCTCCCGGACTCGCCGGGGAGCCTGCAGGAAGCCGCCGGACTGGCGAGCCCAAAGACCGGCATAGATGCCGCCGCGCTCGATCAGGTCGCGATGGGTGCCCTCTTCCACAATGCGCCCCGCATCGAGCACCACCAGCCGGTCCATGGCCTGGAGCGTCGAGAGTCGGTGAGCGATGGCGATGACGGTCTTGCCCTCCATGAGCGTGATGAAGGATTCCTGGATTGCAGCTTCCACCTCGGAATCGAGTGCGGAAGTAGCCTCGTCCAGAACGAGGATCGGTGCATTTTTCAGGATCACGCGGGCGATCGCGATGCGCTGGCGCTGGCCGCCCGACAGCTTCACCCCGCGCTCGCCCACATGGGCGTCGTAGCCCTTTCGCCCCTTGTGGTCCTGGAGCTTGCCGATGAAGGCGTCGGCGTGAGCCCTGGCGGCTGCCTCCCGCATGGCGTCCTCGCCGGCCTCGGGACGACCGTAGAGGATGTTCTCGCGGATGGAGCGATGGAGCAGGGAGGTGTCCTGCGTGACCACCGACACTTGCGCCCTCAACGACTCTTCCGTGACGCCCGCGATGTCCTGTCCGTCCACCAGGATGCGCCCGCCCTGCGGCTCGTAGAAGCGCAGGAGCAGGTTGACGAGGGTCGTCTTGCCGACGCCGGAGCGTCCCACGAGACCCACCCGTTCGCCGGGCCGGACGCGGAGGCTGAAGCCGCGCAGGACGTCGTCTCCACCATAGGAGAACTCGACATCTTCAAAGAGAATGTCGCCGTGCGGCACGGCGAGCGGAACGGCGCCGGGCCTGTCCTGCAGGGTGAGCGGCCGGGCGATGGTGCGCATGCCTTCCTGCACCGACCCCACATTCTCGAAGATGCCCATCACCTCGTAGCCCACCCAGCCCGACATCGAGATGATCTGGGTCGCGAGGAGGAGCGCCGTCGTCATCGTGCCGGCGTCGATGCTGCGCTCGCTGAAGAGCCACACCGCGAGCCCGCCCGTGCTGACGAGGAACAGAGCGTTCAGCATCACGAGTCCGACGACGTAGAGCGTGTTCGCCCGCTGCTGGCGCATGAGAGCCGCATCCATGCGGGTATAGCCGTCGCGGATATAGGCGTCCTCCTGGGTGCGCCGCCCGAAGAGCTTGACGGTCAGGATGTTGGTGAACGAATCCACCACCTTGCCGGTGATGGCCGAGCGCGCATCGGTCGTCTCGCGGGAGAGCGCCTGGATGCGCGGCAGCGCGAGGGCAAGCAGGCCCGCATAGAGGACGAACCACACGAGCATCGGCAGGGCGAGCCGCCCGTCCTGCGTGCCGAGCAGCCCGATGGAGGCGATGCCGAAGATCACGATCTGCCAGACCGCCCGCGCCACCGAGAGCACGCTCTCGCGCAGGGGCCGGCCCGTCTGGAGCACCCGGTTGGCGATGCGGCCGGCGAAATCCTCGTTGAAAAAGCCGATCGGCTGGCGGACCACGTGCCAATAGGTCTGCCAATGGACCATGGTGGTGAAGGAGCCGGAGATGGTGTGGTTCACGAGGAGGCGGAACAGTACGGTGGTCACCGGGCGCACGATGAGCACCACGAACGCCATGGCGGCCAAGGCCGGGCCCGCCGCCTCGAAAACCCGCTCGGCCGGCGCGGTGGACAGCGCCGTGACGAGCCGTCCGATCAGCCAGGGGATCAGCGCCTCCACCACGGCCATGACGAAACCGAGGCCGAACAGCGCCGCGAAGAGGCCCTTCGCCTGCCGGATGTAGTGCCAGTAAAAGCCGGCCAGGGTATCCGGCGGCTCGGAGGCGGGCGGCTGCCGCGTGGGGTCGATGAGGGTTTCGAAAAAGCGGAACATGAACGGCTCAGGGGATCGGACGCCGGGGCGTCGCGCGGGAATGGTGACGATGTAGCGCGAGCGAGCCGCCCGGCGATGCGGGTGCGGCGGTGGGAGCCATGCAGAAACCGGGGGCGATACCCTTTGGATGCGTGCTGAGTCTGCACGAATCAGGCGCGCCGCTTCACTCCCCCTCGGCCCCCGAGGCGGGAATGGCAGGCTCTTCCTGTCTGACCGGAGCGGCGGTCGGCTATTCGGCCGCAAACAGGTCCCGCACCTCCGGCAGGGGCGGCTCGTCCGCCGCGTTGGGGTCGCCGGGACCCGTTTCCCAGCCAAGATCCGGCAGCGCGATGATGCGCAGGCCCCGGGGGTCGGACCGGGTGACCACGAGGTTGCGGTTCTCGAGATAGGCGACGAGACGCCGGGCGCGCCCCGACGAGCGGCTGCCGCAAGCCCGGGCGATCTCGGCATCGGGCGGGCAGGGCGTGCCCTCCATGGCGGCCCGCGCCAGCAGAAGATAAACGCCCTGGAGGTCCTCGGCGAGGTCGGCCGCGAAGGTCACGGCGCGCTCCCATTCGGGGCGCTCGGCCCGGGTGTCGACCCCGGCCCGCGCCACCGCGAGGCGGCGCCGGAAGCCGTTCAGGTTCTCCGGTTCGCCCGGAACCCGGCGGATGCGGCAGCGGACGAGAAAATCCTGATAGAGAACCGCCACGTTGCGGTAAGCGGCCTCCGGATCGGAGAGAAGCTCACGCAGGATGGCGTCGAGCGACGCCTCGCGGGCGGCCTTCGCCGCCTCGCCCGCCTCGGGCTCCGGCACGAGGGCGGGACGGGGCCGGGCGAGCTGCGCCAGGATGTCGTTCGTGGTGGGGAGCGGGGCCGGGGCCGGGCGGCGCGGGACCGGCTGGGGCGCCGCGCGCTCCGCCTCCCCCGCCTTGAAGATGAGGTCGCGGGCGTCCTCCCGGGCGGTTTCGGGCAGGGGCATGAGCGTGAAGCTGCCCGACCGCGCGGAGGTTTCGACGGCGCCGATGCGGATCGGCAGGGGCCGGCGCGAGAGGGCCGGGCCGAGGGCGACGAAATGGCCGCGCTCCAGATCCCGGAACATCTCGGCCTGCCGGCGCTCCATGCCGAGAAGGTCCGCCGCCCGCGCCATGTCGATATCGAGGAAGGTGCGCCCCATGAGGAAGTTGGACGCCTCCGCCGCCACGTTCTTGGCGAGCTTGGCGAGGCGCTGCGTCGCGATGATGCCAGCGAGACCGCGCTTGCGCCCGCGGCACATGAGGTTCGTCATGGCGCCGAGGGACACCTTCCGCGCCTCGTCCGAGACCTCGCCCGCCGCCGCGGGAGCGAAGAGCTGCGCCTCGTCCACCACGACGAGCATGGGATACCAGAGCTCGCGCTCCGCATCGAAGAGGCCCCCGAGGAAGGCCGCGGCGCAGCGCATCTGGGCCTCCGCGTCGAGCCCTTCGAGGTTGAGCACCACGGAAACCCGGTGCTGGCGCACCCGGGCCGCGATGCGCTGAAGATCGGCTTCGGCGCGGGCCGCGTCCACCACCACATGGCCGAACCGGTCGCCCAGGGTGACGAAATCGCCCTCCGGGTCGATCACCGCCTGCTGCACGAGCGGCGCGCTCTGCTCGAGGAGCCGGCGCAGGAGGTGCGACTTGCCGGAGCCGGAATTGCCCTGGACGAGGAGACGCGTGGCAAGCAGCTCCTCCAGGTCCAGCAGGGCCGGTCCGCCGGCCGCCTGTCCCATGTCGATGCCTGCCTTCATGTGCTGCTCTGTCCCATGCCCGGTGGATCACCGATCTATCACGGCAACGCTGAGGGACGGGGGCGGGTTGTCCGCCTTCCACAGATTCGGGCTGTCCAGCCCCCGGATGGCACGGAGTATGGTGAACGGCGGAGGGCTCAAGACCCGGGGCCGCTCCGCGCCTTCAGTGCATCCTCGAGCAGCGGTAGCGCGTGACGACCATACCAGTCGATCAAACGCCGGCATTCGGTCTCGGCAGGCGCGGTGTCGGCGGCACCCACGAGTTCGGAGCAGGCTTGTGCCATGGCCACGAGTAGGCGCGCCGTTTCAGGCAAGTAGGGTTGATCCGCCCCTCTTGCGTGCCGCTCACGGATAATCTGATAGCGCACCCGCTCCGGATAGACCCAGGCGCTCGTCAAGGTGTCGAAAACGGATGCTTTCCGGTCGCCGACCTCACCGACGGCGTCGCGGTCCTGTTCGGTCAAGGGGAGCTTCTCGATACCCTCGCAAGCATCGATGGCTGCGGCCATCATGGCTCGGACGAGTTGCCAGTCGGTCGTCATGCCCCCCTCGTCTCCCCCGGCGCCCGGCCCTTCAGCGGCCGCTCCTCCATGCGCCACAGGAACACGAGGGCGAGCGCGAAGCCGAGGGCCGCGGCGGCGAAGACGAGGCGGAAGATGCCGCCGAGATCGATCCCGCTCTCGGCGGCCGTCCGGCCGAGGGTCTCGAAGCTGAGCGCCTGGCCGGCGAGGCCCGTGCCCCCTAGGATGATGGCGCCGAACGCCGCCACGATGAGCGCCCCGCCCAGCGAGCGGAAGAAGTTCGCGGTGCCGGTGGCCGTGCCGAGCTCGTGCGGCTGCACGGCGTTCTGGATCGCAACCGTCGAGACCGGCAGCAGCGTTCCGAGGCCGACGCTCAGCACCGCCAGCATGATCTCGATGCCTGCGAGAGGCAGTCTCTCGGCGGTGGCGGCGAGGAGCGCCGTCACGAGGGCGGCGACAAGCAGGCCGACCACCGGCAGGCGCTTGTAGTGGCGCATCGCCGTCATGACGCGCCCCGAGATCGTGGCGCCGACGACGGTGCCGACCATGAGGGGGATGAGCGCGAGGCCCGAGGCGCTGGCGGAGAGGCCGCGCACCGTCTCGAAATAGACCGGCAGGTAGATCGTGAGGCCGATATAGGTGCCCATGCCGAAACAGGCCGCGAGCGTGCCCATGCGCACCACGGGGTTGTTGAGAACCCCCGCCGGGATCAGCGGCTCAGGGGCCCGGCGCATGCGCCGGATGAAGGCCGCCCAGAGGGCGAGGGACGCCGCCACGAGCCCGAGCACCGGCACGGAGAACCACGGATAGCGCACCCCGCCCCAGCTCAATGCGAGCAGCAGCGACAATGTGGCGGCGACGAGAAGCGCTGCGCCCGCAAGGTCGAGCCGGTGCGGCCGCTCCACGCGCGGAAGGCGCTTGAGGGTCTGGAACGAGATCGCGAAGGCGAGAAGCCCGAGGGGCAGGTTGATCCAGAAGATCACCGACCAGTGCAGGTGATCGGCGAAGAAGCCGCCGAGCACGGGGCCGACGAGGCTCGACGTCATGAAGACGCTCGCGAAGTAGACCTGGTACTTCGCCCGCTCCCGCGGCGGCACGAGATCCGCGATGATCGTCTGGCCGAGGGCGATGAGCCCGCCGCCGCCCAGCCCCTGGAGGCCTCTGGCGAGGATGAGCGCCCACATGGTGGTGGCAAGCGCGCAGGCGATGGATCCGACGATGAACACCACGATGCCGACCAGCATGGTGATCCGCCGTCCGTGGCTGTCGGCGATCTTGCCGTAAAGCGGCGTCACGGCCGTAGAGGTGAGAAGATAGATCGTCACCACCCACGACAGATGCTCGAGATCGCCGAGCTCGCGGCCGATGGTGGGAAGGGCCGTCGCGATGATCGTCTGGTCGAGGGCGGCGAGCAGCATGGCGAGCAGGATGCCGGCGAGAACGAGCCGGATCTCGCCATGGGACAATTCCGCTTCCTGAGGTCTGATGAAAGGGTTCTGCTGGTCCATCGCGTTTCGGCCGCGCCGCTTCGTTGCTCAGGGTTGGAAACGGCCTCGCCGCCGGGCATGGGGCCCTCACGATACCGACCACAACGGCCTGCCCGCGGAGTTGTTCATGCACCCCTGGCATGCGCCCGCGGCTCGGCTTGCACTTCACGGCGCTGCCGCGCTAGCACGGGCCATGCCCGCGCCCCGCGCCCGCCTCTCCCTCGCCCAAGCGCGCCGCGTGGCCCTTGCCGCCCAGGGCTTTGCCGAGGAGCGGCCGGCAGCCCCGACCCTGCGCCACCTGCAGCGGACCTGGGACCGGGGCCATCTGCTGCAGATCGATTCCGTCAACGTGCTCGTGCGGGCGCATTACATGCCGCTCTTCTCGCGGCTTGGGCCCTATGACCGCGCGCTTCTGGACAACGCGGCTTGGGCCAAGCGGGGCCGGCGCCTCTTCGAATATTGGGGGCATGAGGCCTCGCTGATCCGTCTCGACCTCCACCCGCTCTTTCGCTGGCGCATGGAGCGGGCGAGGGCCGGCGAGGGCATTTATGGCGGGCTCGCACGCTTTGGCCGGGAGCGGGCGGACTTCATCGAGGCGGTGCGGCGCGAGGTCGTGGCCCGCGGGCCCATCAGCGCGGGGGAGCTCGAGAACGGCGGCAAGGCCGCCGGCTCCTGGTGGGGCTGGAGCGACGGCAAGCGGGCGCTCGAATGGCTGTTCTGGGCGGGCGAGGTCACGACGGCCACCCGCCGCGGTTTCGAGCGCGTCTACGAACTGCCCGAGCGCACCCTGCCTCCCGACATCGTGAACGCCCCGGCGCCCTCACCCGACGAAGCGCAGCGCCGGTTGCTGCGCCTTTCGATCCGCGCGCTCGGCGTCGCGAGCGAGCGCTGCCTGCGGGACTATTTCCGCCTCGACGCCGCCGACGCCAAGGCCAGGATCCCGGAGCTGGTGGAGGCCGGCGACCTCCTGCCCGTCACCGTCGAGGGCTGGGACGCGCCCGCCTATCTCGACCCGGGCTACCGCTTGCCGCGCAGGATCGAGGCGCGGGCGCTGCTCTCGCCCTTCGATCCCGTCGTTTGGGAGCGGACCCGGGCGGAGAAGCTCTTCGGCTTTCGCTACCGCATCGAGATCTACACGCCCGCCGAGAAGCGCGAGTTCGGCTATTACTGCCTGCCCTTCCTCCTCGGCGACCGGCTCGTCGCGCGGGTGGACCTCAAGGCCGACCGCGCGGCGGGGCGGCTCATCGTGCATGCCATTCATCCCGAGGCATCAGTCGTGCCGGAGGAGATCGCGCCGCCTCTCGCGGACGAGCTGCGGCTGATGGCGGGTTGGCTTGAGCTGCACGACATCGCGGTCCCGCCGGCCTGGTCCGAGCGCCTCGCGCTCTGAGCCCGCGGGCGACAACCGGGCGCAGGAGCGATCCCGCCCGCGGGACGTTGCGCCCCCATGGACCTTGCCGTCGCCGAACGCCCCGCATCGCGGCCCCTGCCGAAGCCCAAGCTCTGGCGGCCGAAGCGCGTTCTCGTCACCCCTGCGGCCATGGACTGGGCGCATGGGCGCGCCATCCTGGAGCGCGCGGAGGCGCTGGGCTGCGAGGTGGTGCGGCTCAAGGCGAACCGCCTGACGGGGCTGACGGGCGAGGATGCGCGGCGGGCCTATGTCGACGCCAAGAACACCCTCGCAGTGGTCGTGGCGCCGCCGACCAAGCTGCGCCTGCAGCCGATCCCGCCGAGCGCCGACTGGCGGGTCGATCTCGCCGAGGGCTGCCCGGCCCATTGCCAGTACTGCTACCTCGCGGGCTCCCTCTCGGGGCCGCCGGTGACGCGCGCCTATGCCAACCTGCCCGAGATCCTGGAGAACCTGCAGGGCTACCTTGGCCGCGGCGCCATCACGTCCCGCTCCGAGGCGCGGGCGCACGAGGGCACCACCTTCGAGGCCTCCTGCTACACCGATCCCCTCGGGATCGAGCATCTCACGGGCTCGTTGAGCGAAACGATCCGCCATTTCGGGTCCTGGGACGCGCCCGTGCAGTTGCGCTTCACCACGAAGTTCGATGCGATCGAGCCCCTGCTCGACCTCCCCCACGGTCACCGCACGCGCATCCGCGTCTCCGTCAACGCCCGTCCGGCGCTGCGCTTCGAAGGCGGGACGGCTTCGCTCGATGCAAGGCTCCAGGCGATGCGCCGCATGACCCTGGCAGGGTACCGGGTCGGGCTCACGGTGGCGCCCATTATGCCGGTGGAGGGCTGGCGGGAGGCCTACGGCGCCCTGCTCGACGACGCCGCCCGCGCGCTCGAGGGCGCACCGGACCCGGACCTCACGGTCGAACTCATCACGCACCGGTTCACACCCGGCTCCAAGGACGTGCTCACCGGCTGGTATCCCGGATCGAGCCTCGACATGGCGGAGGAGACCCGGTCGAAGAAGCGCACCAAGTTCGGCTCGCTGAAATACGTCTACACGCCGGACGTCATGGGCGAGATGCGGGCCTTCTTCGAGGCCGAGGTGCCGCGGCGCCTGCCGGGCGGGCGCATCCTCTACTGGACCTGACGGGCCAGTTGCCGGCTTGAGCATGGCGTCCCATCTTCGCCGTCATGAACGCTCTTCTTGCTCCCGCGACCCGTCTCGCGCTGCGTCTTCGCCTCAACGAGCTTGGCCCTTTGCTCTCCCTTGCCGCCGTGAGCCTCTTTGCTTGGGCGTTCGTCGAGCTCGCCGACGACGTGGTGGAGGGCGAGACGGCGAGTTTCGACCGCTCCATCCTGCTGGCGCTCCGCAACCCGGCCGACCTTGCCGATCCGATCGGCCCGACATGGCTTGAGGAATCCGCCCGGGACGTGACCGGGCTCGGGGGCTACGCCATTCTCACGATCATGACCGTGGCGGTGGTGGCGGGGCTCCTCATGGCGCGAAAGAGCCACGCCGCGCTCCTCGTCCTCGCGGCCATCGCCGGGGGCGCGCTCCTCTCGACGGCCCTGAAGTTCGGCTTCGAGCGGCCGCGACCCGATCTCGTGCCGCATGGGACGCGGATCTACACGGCGAGCTTTCCGAGCGGCCACGCCATGCTGTCGGCCATCAGCTACCTGACCCTCGGCGCGCTCCTCGCCCGGGTGCAGCGCCAGCGGCGCGTCAAGGCGCTGGTGGTGGGGCTGTCCATCCTGATCACCCTGCTCGTCGGCATGAGCCGGGTGTATCTCGGCGTCCACTGGCCCTCCGACGTGCTCGCGGGCTGGTGCGTGGGAGCGGCCTGGGCCGCCCTGTGCTGGTTCATGGCCCTTCAGCTGCAGCGAAGGGGGCAGGTCGAGACGGCGCGAACCGAGACCCGGGGCGGCGTCACGGCGCCCGTCGGACCCTCGTGAGGGCGCCCGCGCAGGCCGGGGAGCGCAAGCCGCCGCGCCCCGTGACGGAGGCCTACCTGCAGCGGGCGGCCCTCGCCTATCTCGAGCGCTACGCCTCCTCCTCGGAAAACCTGCGCCGGGTGCTCCGGCGCAAGGTCGAGAAGCGCTGCCGCCTGCGCGGCGAGGAAGCGGAGCCCTTCCTGCCGCTCGTCGACGAGGTGGTGGCGAAGAGCCTGCGCACGGGCCTCGTCGACGATACCCGCTATGCGGCCGCCCGGGTGTCGACGCTTCGCCGGCGGGGCGGCTCGGCCCGGGCGATCGGCGCCAAGCTGGCGCAGAAGGGGATCGACCGGGGCACCATCGCGGAAGCGCTCGACGGCGAGGAGGGCGACGAGGAGGCGGCCGCGCATGCCTTCGCGCGCCGGCGCAAGCTCGGCCCCTACCGCCTGCGCGAACGCGAGGGCGCGCGCGACAAGGACCTTGCCGCCATGGCCCGCGCGGGCTTTCCTTTCGACGTCGTGCGTCGGGTGATCGACGGCGAGCCGCAGGACGCGGGCATCCTTCCCTGACGGGGAGCTTGCGTTCGGCGGAAACGCCCTAGCTTCACCCCGGCACCACAAGGGAGACCACGATGATCCGCAAAGCACGCGCCGTCTGGCAGGGCACCGGCAAGGACGGTTCCGGCCACCTCACCACCGACTCCGGCATCCTGTCCTCGACGCCCTACACCTTCAAGACGCGCTTCGAGACCGAGCCCGGCACGAATCCCGAGGAGCTCATCGCCGCCGCCCATGCGGGCTGCTTCACCATGGCCCTCGCCTTCCAGCTCCAGGGCGCCGGGATCACGCCCCAGGAGCTCGCCACGGAATGCGCCGTCACGCTCGTCCAGGAGGGCGGCGGGTTCACGATCTCGAAATCCGCCCTGACGCTGCGCGCCACGATCCCGGGCATCGACCGGGCGAAGTTCGAGGAGGCGGCCCGGGCCGCGGAGAAGAACTGCCCCGTGTCGAAGGTGCTCAACGCCGAGATCACCATGAATTTCGAGCTGGCGTAGGGGACTTTCACCTAAGGGACGCGTTCGAAGGCCGAAATAAATGGGTTTGACCCTGCAGGGCCTTCCTCAGAAGAGCGCGACGCTGCTGATGCCCCTCCCCCTTGAGGGGAGGGGTGCGGGGTGGGGGTGGCGGCCGCGTGTGGCTGAGCGCCTCATCCGGCACGCCCCCCACCTCCAACTCCTCCCCTCAAGGGGGAGGAGAGACCCGTAGCGCCTCCCGCGTTCCCTGAAACCTCCTTCGGGACGCCGCTCCGCGGCTCCTCAGGATGAGGGTAAGAGGGTGCTTGAGAGCTTGAGAGTGGCAGCCCCCCAGCCCTTATCCTGAGGGCTTCGCGTCAGCGAAGCGTCTCTAAGGACGAGGGCGGTCCAGGGCACCTCGGCAAGCCCTGACCGCGCCAACACGCCCACCCCCTGACGCCTGCAAAGGTCTCGCCTGCGCCCCTTCGCCCACTGCCCTTAGGGCAGGAACTGCGCTAGAACATATCACGAACACAGAAGCGAAGGCCTCATGGACGAGAAGCTGGCGAAGAAGCTGCGGATCTTGGCGGATGCGGCGAAGTACGATGCCTCCTGCGCGTCGTCCGGGGCGCCGAAGCGCAAGGCCGATGTGGGGGAGCTCGGTTCGACCACCGGCGCCGGCATATGCCACGCCTACACGCCCGACGGGCGCTGCGTCTCGCTGCTCAAGATCCTGCTGACGAACTACTGCCTGTTCGATTGCGCTTACTGCGTGAACCGGCGCTCCTCCAACGTGAAGCGCGCCCGGTTCTCGGTCGACGAGGTGGTCACCCTCACGGTGGAGTTCTACAAGCGCAACTATATCGAGGGACTGTTTCTGTCCTCCGGCATCATCCGCTCGCCAGACTACACGATGGAGCAGATGCTGCTGGTGGCGAAGAAGCTGCGGCGCGATCACGGGTTTCGCGGCTACATCCACCTCAAGACCATTCCGGAGGCGAGCCCCTGGCTCATCGAGGAGGCCGGCCTCTGGGCGGACCGCCTGTCGATCAATCTCGAACTGCCGACGGAGACGAGCCTCGCCACCCTCGCGCCCGAGAAGGACGGCGCCTCCATCGAAGGCGCGATGGCCCAGATCGGCGAGCGCATCCAGGAGGCCAAGGAGGAGCGGCGCGCCTATTCGCCCGCTGGGCAGTCCACCCAGATGATCGTGGGCGCGGACGCCACCACGGATGCGGACGTGCTGCGAAAGAGCGCGACGCTCTACCAGCACTACGATCTTCGCCGCGTCTACTACTCGGCCTTCAGCCCGATCCCGGATTCGAGCCAGATCCTGCCGCTGAAGCCCCCGCCCATGCAGCGGGAGAACCGCCTGTATCAGGCCGACTGGCTCCTGCGGTACTACGGCTTCAACGTGGAGGAGATCGCGTCGTCCGGCGAGGAGGGCATGCTCGACCTCGACGTCGACCCGAAGCTCGCCTGGGCGCTGAAGAACCGGCACCGCTTCCCCGTCGACGTGAACACGGCCGATCGCGAGATGCTGCTGCGGGTGCCGGGCCTCGGCGCGCGGGCGGTGGAGAAAATCCTGATGGCGCGCAAGCACGCCACCTTGCGCCTCGACGACGTCGCGCGCCTGACTTCCGGCTTGAAGCGCGCGCGCCCGTTTCTGGTTGCGGCCGACCACACGCCCAAGGCCTCCCTCGACCGCGTCGACTTGCGCGAGCGGCTCGTGGAGCGGCCCGAACAGCTGAGCCTCTTCGCATGAGCCTTCGCCGGATCACCCTCAAGGACGGCGCCGATCTCGACGGCTTCCGGCGGGCGGTGCGCACGCTGACGGCGGAAGAACTCGCCCCGCAACACGTGGTGTTCGACATTGCGGATGCGCCGGACCTGTTCGGCGGCGAAGGGGCGGCGGAGGCCCCGCCCGTGGCGCTGCCGCGGGCCGTCGCCGACGTGATCGGCCTTACCGTCTGCCACAAGGACGCGCAGCGCTACGCCCTCCTCTATCAGCTCGTCTGGCGGGTGCTGAACGGCGAACGCGAGCTCCTGGAAGTGGCGAGCGACCCGCTCGTGCACCGGCTCGACCTCATGGCCCGCAGCGTGCGCCGCGACATTCACAAGATGCACGCCTTCCTGCGCTTTCGGCGGCTCGACACCCATGACGGCGAGCGCTTCGTCGCGTGGTTCGAGCCTGAGCATCACATCCTCGATGCGGCCGCGCCCTTCTTCATCGACCGTTTCCGCTCCCTAGACTGGGCGATCCTGACGCCGGCGGGATCCCTGCGCTGGGACGGCGTCAGGCTGCATCCCGGGCCGCCCGCGCGCCAGGAGGATGCGCCCGCCGCGGACGCCTTCGAGGAAGGCTGGCGGAGCTATTACGAAAGCATCTTCAACCCGGCCCGCGTGAACCCCACCGCCATGCGGGCGGAGATGCCGAAGAAATACTGGAAGAACATGCCGGAGGCGCTGTCGATTCCGTCGCTCATCCAAACCGCGCCCCAGCGCGTTACCCGCATGATCGAACAGGAGGCCACCATGCCGGCAAAGCGCAACCCGGACGCCGCCCTCGAGCGGATGTGGGATCAGGAGCCGAGGAACCTGGAGGAGCTGAACGCGATCATCGCGAAGGCCGGCCCGCTGGTGCCCGGCGCGACCCAGGCGGTGTTCGGCGAGGGACCCGCCGCGGCCGACATCGTGTTCGTGGGCGAGCAGCCCGGCGATCAGGAGGACCTGCAGGGCCGGCCCTTCGTGGGCCCTGCCGGCAAGCTCTTGTCGCGGGCCATGGCCGAGGTGGGCATACCCCGCGATGAGGCTTACCTGACGAATGCGGTGAAGCACTTCAAGTTCGAGCAGCGGGGCACGCGGCGCATACATGCCAAGCCCACCTCCGGCGAGGTGAAGCACTACCGGCCCTGGCTCATCAAGGAGCTGGAGCTCGTCCGCCCGAAGCTCGTCGTGGCCCTCGGGGCCACCGCCGTGCTGGCGCTGACCGGCAAGCAGACGCCGATCACCCGCGCTCGCGGCCGGGGTGAGCTTGCGGGCTATCACGGCTACATCACCGTCCACCCGAGCTACCTGCTGCGGCTCCCCGACGAGGCGACGAAGCGCGAGGCCTATCAGGCCTTCCTCACGGATCTCGCCCGGGTGCGCGACATCGCGCGGGCGGATCCCGAAACGGGAGAGCTGCCGCTCGCGGCTGAGTAGCGCGTCCTACCCTCGCGGGGGCGGAGCGAGGGCGGAGACCGTCGCCCCCTTCAGATCGTCGGGGGCGATCGGGCGCTCGCCGCGCGAGCGCTTACGCCGCGCCTGCTGATCGAGCCGTCGCATGACGGGCGTCACGGTCATCCCGTGCATCACGATCGAGAGCAGGATGGTCAGCCCGACCGTGCTCCAGAGCGCATCCGGCACCTCGAAGGTCGCGTGGTTGAGCCCGTAGGCCAGGTAGTAGAGGGTGCCGAGGCCGCGGATCCCAAAGAAGCTGATGATGGCGCGCTCGGAGGTCGGGCAGCCCGCGCCCGCAAGGCCGATCCAGCCGGAGAGCGGCCGTACGAGGAAGATCGCGAGGAGCGCGAAGGCCACCCCTTCCCAGGTGAGCGCGCGGAAGAGGGCGCCGCCCGACATGGCGCCGCCGAGCATCACGAGCAGCACCATCATGAGGAGCCGCTCCAGCTCCTCGGCGAAGTCGTGAAGCTTCTGGTGATAGGCGCTCCCGCGCTCGGCGGAGCGAAGCGCCAGGGCGGCCACGAATACGGCGAGGAAGCCGTAGCCCTGGGCCATCTCGGTGACCCCGTAGGCGAGGCACGTAATGCCGAGCGCCACGAAGCCGTCGCCCGTGCGGGACAGCTTGGCGCGGTTGGGCAGATGGAACGTGAGCCAGCCGAGGCCGCGGCCAACCAGATAGCCGACGCCGATCCCGGCTAGGATCTTCCAGACGACCTTCACGGAGAGCCATTCCCCGAACCAGGGCTCGCCCGTCTGCGAGGCGAGGGCGAGCGCGATGGCGAGGTGGACGAACGGGAAGGCGAGGCCGTCGTTGAGGCCGGCCTCGGAGGTTAGGGCGAAGCGCACCTCGTCCTCCTGTCCCTCCCCCGGCCCGCCCACTTGCACGTCGCTCGCCAGCACCGGGTCCGTGGGCGCGAGGGCGGCGGCGAGCAGGATCGCGGTGGCGAGTCCGAGGCCGAGAAGCCACTGGCCGAGGAGGGTGAGCGCCACGATGGTGAGCGGCATGGCGATGCCGAGCATGCGCCAGGTGATGCGCCAGCGATGCCATTGGAACGGCCGGTCGATCTTCAGGCCTGCGCCCATGAGCGAGATGATGACGACGAGTTCCGTCAGCCGCTCCACGGCCGGCAGATAGTCCATGGGGTGATAGGCCGTGCCCGGCACGTCGGGGATGGCGAACACCGCGGCGCCGAGGGCCACGCAGAAGATCGGCAGGGAGAGCGGCAGCTCCTTGAGGAGCATCGGTAGCCAGGCGGTGAGCAGGACCACCGCGCCGAAGCCGGCCAGAACGACGAAATAAGGATCCATGGGAGCCGAACGCGGCCCGAATCGGGGTGTTCCGCTCCTGGAGGCTTAACTGCCCCTTAAACCGCTCGAATGTACCCCTTGGTCAGCCCCCGAGCCGGCCTTCGACCGGCGGACGGGGTGCAGGGACGACGATGGCGAAGGGGCGCCGGGAACGCAAGGCATCGGACCCGCAGGACGGCGCGGGCGAACTCGATTTCGGCCTCTCCCCGGACGACCGCGCCGGGGGCGAGGTCCTCCGCGGCCGGCGACGCCCCGCACCCGAAGCGGACGAGGAGCCACGCCCGGTGGGACACCAGACGCACAAGCGCCGCCGCTCGCTCGGCGGGCGGATCGTCTATGGCACGGTCGTGATCGGCCTGTGGGGCTTCATCGCCGTTGCGGGGGTCGTCGCCTACTACGCCGCGCGCCTGCCGCCCATCGACCAGCTCGCCGTACCGAAGCGGCCGCCCAACATCGCCATCCTGGCGAGCGACGGCTCCCTGCTCGCCAACCGGGGCGAGACCGGCGGCCGCACGGTCACCTTGAAGGAGCTGCCGCCCTATCTGCCGAAGGCGTTCGTCGCCATCGAGGATCGCCGCTTCTACGACCATTTCGGGGTCGATCCCGTCGGCATCGGCCGCGCGATCGTCCGTAATCTCACCTCGCGCGGCGGCCTGCAGGGCGGCTCGACCCTGACCCAGCAGCTCGCCAAGAACCTGTTTCTGACCCAGGAGCGCACCGCCTCGCGCAAGATCCAGGAGGCGATCCTCGCGCTCTGGCTCGAGCGGAACTACTCGAAGACCGAGATCCTCGAACTCTACCTCAACCGGGTCTATTTCGGCTCGGGCGCCTATGGCGTCGAGGCCGCGGCGCAGCGCTATTACGGCAAGTCGGCCCGGCAGGTGTCGCTCGCCGAGGCGGCGGTTCTGGCAGGGCTCGTGCAGGCGCCCTCGCGCCTCGCGCCCAACCGCAATCCGGATGCGGCGCAGAACCGGGCGGAGCTCGTGATCGCCGCCATGAGCGAACTCGGCTTCATTACCCCCGGCATGACGAAGACCGCCCTCGGCGCGCCCGCCCAGGCCGCCCGGTCCAACGGCGCAGGCTCCGCCAATTACGCGGCCGACTACGTGATGGACGTGCTCGACGATTACGTGGGCACCATCGAGACCGACGTGATCGTCACCACCACCATCGATCCGGCGATGCAGCAGGCGGCGGAGCGCGCCCTCGTCGACGAACTCAACGGCAAGGGGCAGCGCTACGCGGTGAGCCAGGGCGCCATGGTGGCGATGGAGCCCGGGGGAGCGCTCAAAGCCCTCGTCGGCGGCCGGAACTACGATGCGAGCCAATTCAATCGCGCCACGGCGGCCCACCGGCAGCCGGGCTCCGCCTTCAAGCCCTTCGTGTACCTGACGGCCCTCGAGCGCGGGCTCACCCCCGATTCGGTGCGGGACGACAGCCCGGTGAACATCCGCGGCTGGACGCCCGAGAACTATTCCCGCGACTACCGCGGCGCCGTCACCTTGCGGGACGCGCTCGCGCTCTCCCTCAACACGGTGGCGGTGAAGCTCGGCGTGGAAGTCGGCCCGAAGGCCGTGGTGCAGACGGCGCAGCGGCTCGGCATCCTCTCGCCGCTCCAGGCCAACGCTTCGCTTGCCCTCGGCACCTCCGAGGTGACGCCCCTCGAACTCGTGAGCGCCTACGCGGCCTTCGCCAACGGCGGCATCGGCGTCGTGCCCTACGCCATCGCGCAGGTGAAGACCACGGACGGCAGGGTGATCTACCGCCGGCCGGGCGCCGGCAGCCTCGGGCGCGTCATCGATCCCGGCATCGCCGCCATGATGAACGACATGCTGCACCAGACCTTCGTCATCGGCACCGCCAAGAAGGGCGCGATCCCGGGCTGGGAGGCGGCCGGCAAAACCGGCACCACCCAGGAATTCCGCGACGCCTGGTTCGTGGGCTATACCGGCACCCTCGTTGCCGGCGTGTGGCTCGGCAACGACGACAGCGACCCGACGAAGAAGGTTTCGGGCGGCAACCTCCCGGTGGAAATCTGGGAAAACTTCATGACGGCGGCGCTGAAGGGCAAGACGCCCGTGCCGCTGCCGGGCGTCGGCGGCGCGCCGGTGCCGGGCGACATGGTGGCGGGCGGCGGCCGCACCACCCTGGCGCAGACGCGGGACGGCTGGACGCCGCCCGCCACGGGTCAGCAGCGCAACTTCTTCGAGCGCCTCTTCGGGCTTTAGGTCGCGGCTCTGGCCCGGGCGGTGGAGAGGAACAGCACGAGGGCGAGGCCGCCCACGGCAGCGACGGCGAGGGGAAGCGGCAGGGCGGAAGCGCCCAAGGCCTGCCCGACGCCGATGCCGAGGAGCGCCGCAAAGGTCATCTGGCAGATCCCGAGGAGCGACGAGGCCGCCCCGGCCCGGTCCGGAAACGGCATCATGGCGGAGGCCATCGATTGCGGCAGGGTGAGGCCGACGCCCACGCCGTAAAGCGCCATGGGCGCCGTGACCGCCAGGGAGGACGGCACGCCCGCGGCGACGAGCGCCAGCATCAGCCCGCCGCCCGTAGCGAGCGCCGCGACACCGGCTCGAATAGTGCGGTCGAGGCCGAGACGGGTGACGAGGCGCTGGGCGAGGGTGGTGCCGGTCATGAAGCCGACCACCACGAAGGCGAAGGAGAAGCCATAGGCGATCTCGCCGAGGCCGTAGACCCCCTGAAGGACGAAGGACGATCCCGAGATGAAGGCGAAGAGGCCTCCATAGGTGAGCGCCGAAAGAGCGACGTAGACCCGGTAGCCTGGATGGGCGAGGAGGCGGCCGAAGCCGCGCAGGATCACCGCGAACGAGATGCGCTCGGGCGCTTTCGCGCGGATCGTCTCGGGCAGACGCGCCCACACGAGGCCCGCGAGCGCGGCCCCGAACACGAGGGTGGCGACGAAGTTGGCGCGCCAGCCGAAGGCCTCGTGGAGAAGGCCCCCGAAAACCGGAGCCACGGCCGGCACCACGCCCATGATGGTGCCCATGCGGGAGAGCTCGCGACCGGCTCTGGCTCCCTCGTAGAGATCGCGCACGATGGCGCGGCCGAGCACGATCGGTCCCGAAGCGCCGAGGGCCTGGACGAACCGCGCCCCGACGAGCGTCTCGATGGTGGGCGCGAGGGCGCAGGCGACGCTGGCGAGGAGGAAGAGCCCGAGCCCGAAGAGCAGAACGGGCTTTCGCCCCACCCGGTCCGAGACGGGGCCGTAGACGAACTGCCCGACCGCAAAGCCCAGGAGGAAGGCCGACAGGGTGAGCTGCGCGCCGGCGGTCGTCGCGCCGAGATCCGCCGCGATGGCCGGCAGCGAGGGCAGGTACATGTCGGTCGAGAGGGGGCCGAGCGCGGTCAGCAGCGCCAGGGCCGCCGTCATGGCGAGGGTATCGGGCTTGAGCATGACCCCTACCTGTCATTCCAGGGCGCCGCAGGCGAGCCCGGAACCCATAAACATGGGGTTTCCCTGATCAGGCACGGCCTGATCAACGTGCGCGTGAACCTAGCCACGTTGGCGTTTATGGGTTCCGGGCCCGGCTCCGCCGTCCCGGAATGACAGCGGGCGGCGTTCCGAGCTGGCAGGGCGATCACCCGAACCGGTGCAGGCCGCTGCCGTGGTGCTTGAGCCAGCGCTCCGCCTCGTCGGTGCGCGGGCACAGATCGTAGACGAGGCGCCAGAAGCGGTGGGAGTGGTTGAGCTCGCGCAGGTGCGCGACCTCGTGGGCGGCGAGGTAATCGAGCACGAAGGGCGGCGCCATGATGAGGCGCCAGGAGAAGCTGAGCGTGCCCCGCGCCGAGCACGAGCCCCAGCGACTCGTCGTGTCGCGCACCGTGATGCGCCTGACGGCGACGCCGAGCGCCGCCGTGTGCCGCTGGACGGCGGCTGTGAGGTCCCGCTTGGCTTCCGCCTCCAGGAACTCGCGCACGCGCCGGGGCACGTGCGGCAGGTCGGTGGAGACCGCGATGACCGGGTCGCCCTTCAGGTCGCGCATGGCCTGGGTGGCGCCTCGGAGCTTGGCGAGATGCACCACCTTGTGCGGGACCCCACGCAGGGGCACCGACGCGCCGGGCTCGAACACGACGCGCTTGGGCACGTTGGCGAGGCGGGTGAGGATCCAGTCGCCGTGCGAATCGAGGAAGCGCTGAGCCGTCCGGAACTCGGTCCGCTCCGGTACCGTCAGGACCACCTCGCCGGTGGCGTTGGACACCCGCAGGGTGATGCGTTTCGCCGTCGAGCGCCGGCGCAGGGCCACCTGGAACTGGTGGCCCTCATGGGCGACATCGAGCTGGATCGGATCCGCGGGTACGCGGCGGAACAGGGCGGGTCTCATTCCGGCAATGTAGCCGGATCGGACCCGGTTTGTCAGCGCCGCTGTTTGCCGCTGGCGCTGATTTAGACCGAGCGCAGGCGGGGTCTTGACGGGGTCCGGACGGCCTCGTCCCGGCTGTTGGCGAGGATGAAATCGGCGATCCGGGGCGCAATCTCCTTGCGGAACCGGGATCCGTTGAACACCCCGTAATGGCCCACCGATTTCTGAAGATGGTAAACCTTCTTGGTTAACGGGAGGTTAGGGGTGAGGTCGTGGGCCGCCAGGGTCTGGCCGACGCCCGAGATGTCGTCCTTTTCCCCTTCCACCGCCATGATGGCGCAGCGCCGAATCGCCGTCAGATCCACCGGCTTGTCGCGGTGCATCATCTCGCCCTTCGGCAGGGCATGTCGAACGAAGACCGTATCGACCGTCTGCAAGTAGAACTCGGCCGTGAGATCCATCACGGCGAGATATTCATCGTAGAACTCGCGATGCTTCTCGGCCGAATCGCCGTCGCCCTGAACGAGATGCTTGAACATTTCGTAATGGGCGTTCATGTGCCGGTCGATATTCATGGCCATGAAGCCGGACAACTGGAGGAAACCCGGATAGACATCCCGCCAGACGCCGGGATGGGCCGGCGGAACCTTCACGATGCAGTTCTTCTCGAACCATTCGATGCCGCGCTTCTGGGCGAGCTCGTTCACGGCGGTGGGCGAGCGGCGGGTGTCGATGGGCCCGCCCATGAGGGTCATAGAGCGCGGGGTCGCCGGGTCGTTCTCGGCCTCCATCCGGGCGATAGCGGCGATGACCGGCACGGAGGGCTGGCACACCGCCATCACGTGCAGATCCGGCCCGAGGTCCCGGAACATGGCGATGAGGTAGTCGATGTAGTCGTCGAGGTCGAACCGGCCCATCACCAGCGGTACCATGCTGGCATCGGCCCAATCGGTGATCATCACTTGATGGGTCGGCAGGAAGGCCTCGACCGTCCCCCGGAGCAGGGTGGCATAGTGGCCGGACATCGGCGCCACCACGAGGAGCTTCGGCTGCTCGACAGGGCGGCGGAAGGCCCGGTCGAAGGAGATCACCTGGCAGAACGGGCGGTCCCAGACGATTCGCTCGGTGACGGCGACGGCCTCGCCGTTCACCTGGGTGGTCTTCAGGCCGAATTCCGGCTTGGCGTAGCGCCGGGTGGTGCGCTCGAAGAGTTCGCAGGCCGCCGCGACCGTCCGGCCGTAGGCCGTGTTCGTCAGCGGATTGATGGGGTTCTCGAAGAAGAGCCGGGTGCTCTCGCTGGCGGCCCGGGCCGGGGACAGCATGAAATGCGCGGCGTCGTACCAGTAATAGGCAAGGTTCATGGCGTTCCCCGGGTGCGGGTGCCGAGGATCTCGCGGATGCGCTGCGAGCCGGGACCGGCGGTCAACAAACAGTCACCTCAAGCCTAAAGTTCCAGCAATGCTTGACAATGGGCCATAGGGCTTAACAGCCTTTAAAGGCTTGGCTGTGGCTTTTTTGACCCGTTTCCCGGTGGAAGAGGGGTCCTTAGCCCCTAGGAGGGTGCCGGACAGGCCCTATTCTCTCGACCATGCCTCACCCCCATCCGATGGACCTGGCACAGGACGCGCGTCACCTTCGCCTCGATACCCTGGTGCGCCTGCGCTGGCTCGCGATCACGGGCCAGGCCGCGGCGGTGCTGGGCGTGCAGTTCGGGTTCGGCTTTCCCCTGCCCTTCGGCCTGTGCTTCTTCGTCGTCGGGGCGTCGGCCTGGGTCAACCTCGCCTTGCGCATCCGCTATCCCGCGAGCCACAGGCTCGGCGACAATCCGGCGACCGGGCTCCTCGCCTTCGACACCCTGCAGCTCGCCGCTCTGCTCTACCTCACGGGCGGCCTGCAGAACCCGTTCTCGATGCTCTTCCTGGCGCCGGTGCTGATCTCCGCGACGGCGCTCCCGCCGGAACGGACGCTCGGCCTCGGGCTTCTGGCGGTGGGCTGCGCGACGCTGCTCGTTCTGGTGCATCGCCCGATGCCGTGGTTTCCGGGCGAGAGCCTCGAACTGCCCTTCGTCTACGTGACGGGAATCTGGACCGCGATCCTGCTCGGCACGGCCTTCACGGGGATCTATGCCTGGCGCGTCGCCGAGGAGGCGCGCCAGCTCGCCCAGGCCCTTGCCGCCACCGAGCTCGTGCTCGCCCGCGAGCAGCACCTCACCCAGCTCGACGGCCTTGCCGCGGCGGCCGCGCACGAGCTCGGCACGCCGCTCGCCACCATCGCGCTCGTCGCGAAAGAACTCGACCACGGGTTTCCGCAGGAGGGGCCGGCCAAGGAGGACCTGCGCCTCCTTCGGGAGCAGGTGGAGCGCTGCCGGACGATCCTGACGAAGCTCTCCTCCATGGGCGACGACGGTTCGGGCTTCCTCGAGACGATCTCGCTTCAGCACCTCATCGAGGAGCTGGTGCAGCCGCATCGATCCTTGGGCTTCGACGTCGAAGTGATCGCGGAAGGACCTCAGCCCGAACCGATGGGCCGGCGCAACCCGGGCGTGGTCTACAGTCTCTCCAACATCCTCGACAATGCGGTGGACTTCGCGGCCGAGCGGGTGACGGTCGCGGCGCGCTGGACAAGGGACGAGGTGCGCCTCGACATCCGCGACGACGGCCCGGGCTACGCGCCGGAGGTGCTGCTGCGGGTCGGCGAGCCTTACGTCTCGACGCGCAGCGCCGCCAAGCGCCAGCGCAAGGACGAAGAGGAGGGCACGGGCCTTGGCCTTGGCCTCTTCATCGCCAAAACGCTGATCGAGCGGTCGGGCGCGCAGCTCACCCTCAGCAACGTGCCGCCCCCCGCAACGGGCGCCGTCGCGCGGATCGTTTGGCCGCGCCACGCGTTTGAACGAGGTGCGGCAACCTTGCCGCAGCCCGCGAGGGGCGAACCTCTAACGAACGGCCAAACCGTTCCTATATAAGGCTTTCAGACCGAAAGCCTCATGACCAAAGGAGCGTCCCGTGACGCAAGGAGATGTTCGGATGGCCGAGTCCCCGGCGGCGTTCGAGGCGCGCGCCGACAAGAGCCTCTTGATCGTTGACGACGACCGCCCGTTCTCGACCCGCCTCGCCCGCGCCATGGAAGGCCGCGGCTACATGGTGCGCGTTGCCGAGAGCGTCGCGGACGGCATCGCGGCGATCGAGGCCGAAGCGCCGGCTTTCGCGGTGATCGACATGCGCCTTGGCGACGGCAACGGCCTCGATGTGATCGAACGGCTGAAGGAGCGCCGTCCGGACGCCCGCGGCGTCATCCTCACGGGCTACGGCAACATCGCGACGGCCGTGACGGCCGTGAAGATGGGCGCCTTCGACTATCTCGCCAAGCCCGCCGATGCGGACGAGATTCACGCCGCCCTCATGGCCCAGCCCGGCGAGCGTGCCCTGCCGCCCGACAACCCGATGTCGGCGGACCGCGTGCGGTGGGAGCACATCCAGCGCGTCTACGAGCTGTGCGGCCGCAACGTCTCGGAGACGGCCCGCCGCCTCAACATGCACCGCCGCACCCTGCAGCGGATCCTCGCGAAACGCGCGCCGCGCTGAGCGCGGCGCTTCCTCCGCCCGAAGCGTCGAGGATTACAGCCGCCCGTCCGCCACCGCGTCGGGATCGGCCATGGCTTGGAGCGCGCCGGCGGCCATATGGGCGAAGCGCAGCATTACGGCCTTGCGGCGGGCGCCGGCAAGCGCATGGTGCTGCGCCTCTCGGACGATCGCCGCGCCGAACGAATCCGCCAGGATCAGACCCCGGTCCTCCGGCAGGATGTGGAGCGGCAGGGTCTCGGGCACCGCGAAGTAGAACCGGTCGCAGAAGGGCTCGTAGTCCGGCCATTTCTGGTCGGCCCTGAAATCCGCCACGCTCGACTTGATCTCCACGATGGTGAGGCAGCCGTCGGGCCCGAGCGCAATGATGTCGGCGCGCCGGCCGTTCGCCAGCGTGAACTCGGGCAGGGTCACATGGCCGAGCTGCGCGAAGAGGCGCCGCACGCCCCGCTGCACGCCCGCAGCCACCGGCGATTGCCGCCCGTCCTGCGGCCAGGGAGACGGCACCTCCCGGGCAACTTTCAACGAATCACTCATCCGCCGAACCTCGCGCCGAACGGGTCTCCGCCGCAAGGCGGGAGATGTCGCGCGGCAGGCTGTCAGCGGCGCGCATCCTCGAGCACCATGGCCGAGCCCTTCTCGGCGATCATGACGGTCGGCGAATTGGTGTTGCCCGAGGTGATCCGCGGCATCGCGGAGGCATCGATGACCCTTAGCCCGTCGATCCCGCGCACGCGCAGCCGCTCGTCGAGCACCGCCAGCGGATCCGTCTCGACGCCCATCTTCGCCGTGCCCACGGGATGGAAGATCGTGGTCCCGAGATCGCCCGCCGCCGCCACGAGCTCGTCGTCGGAGGTGAGGTGCGCGCCGGGCTTGTACTCCTGCGGCCGATAGCGGGCGAGGGGCGCCTGCTCGACGATCCTCCGGGTGAGACGCAGCGAGTCCACCGCCACCCGCCGGTCCTCGTCCGTCGAGAGGTAGTTCGGGCGGATGGAGGGCGGGGTGCGATGATCCGGCGCCGTCACGTGGATGCTGCCGCGGCTCGACGGGCGGAGGTTGCACACGCTCGCCGTGAAGGCGCCGAACGGGTGCAGGCCCTCGCCCCACTTGTCGAGGGAGAGCGGCTGGAAGTGAAACTCGAGATTGGCGGTCGCGTAATCGGGCGACGACTTGGCGAAGACGCCCACCTGCGAGGGCGCCATGGTGAGCGGCCCCCGCCGGAACAGCGCATATTCCACCGCCATCCAGCCGCGCTTCCAGAGCTTGGCGTATTCCGTGTTGAGGGTCTTCACGCCCTGCACCTTGTAGATCGGCCGGATCTGCAGGTGATCCTGCAGGTTCTCGCCGACGCCCGGGGCGTGGTGCAGGACGGGAAGGCCAAGGCTCCGCAGCCTCTCGCCGTCCCCGATGCCGGAGAGTTCGAGGATCTGCGGCGAGGCCACAGCGCCGGCGGCGAGGATCACCTCGCCGGAGGCCCGGGCCTGCACGACCTGCCCGCCTTGCGTGAACACGACCCCGCTGGCGCGCCGCCCGTCGAACGCGATGCGCTCCACATGCACGCCGGTCTCGAGCCTCAGATTCGGCCGGCCGAGCGCCGGCTTGAGGAAGCCCCTTGCCGCGCTCCAGCGGCGGCCGCGCCTCTGGTTCACCTGGAAGTAGGACGACCCTTCGTTGTCGCCGGTGTTGAAGTCGTCGATCTTGCGGATGCCGGCCGCCGCCGCGGCCTCGCGCACCGCGTCGAGGATGTCCCAGCGCAGGCGCGGATGCTCGACGCGCCACTCGCCGCCGCTGCGATGGAACTCGTTCGGCGGCGCGATGTGATCCTCGTGCTTCAGGAAGGCCGGCAGAACGTCGTCCCAGCCCCAGCCTTTCAGGCCCAGCTGCCGCCAGCCGTCGTAATCCGCAGCCTGGCCGCGCATGTAGATCATGGCGTTGATGGCCGAGGACCCGCCGATCACCTTGCCGCGCGGATAGGCGAGCGCGCGGCCGTTCAGCCCGGGCTCCGCCGCCGTCGTGAACATCCAGTCGGAGCGCGGATTGCCGATGGCGAAGAGATAGCCGACGGGAATGTGGAACCAGATCCAGCGGTCGCGCCCGCCCGCTTCCAGTACGAGCACCCGGTTGCGCGGATCGGCGGAGAGGCGGTTCGCCAGCACGCAGCCCGACGATCCCGCGCCGATGATGATGTAATCGTAGGTGCCGAAATCCTGCATGACCGTCCCGTCCCCCGGACGTCCAAACTAGCGCAGGCGCGGGGCCCGACGCGAGAGCCGGCGGGCCAAGACGCGTCTGGGCGCTTTGCCCTAGTGCAGCATCAGCACCTCGGGGCTGAGATCGGAGATCAGTTCGCGCAGGCCCTTCAGGTGGGGGTTGAGGGACAGCGCCACTTGAAACGCCGCCCGCGCCTCGTTGAGATGCCCGTGCCGAAGGCAGATCTGGCCGAAGCCCGACACCGCGCCGAAATGGCGGGGCTCGAGTTCGAGGGCCCGCGTGATGTCGGCGAAGCTGTCGGCGTCGCGCTTCTCGATGAAGGCGAGGGTCGCGCGCTTGTTCCAGGCCTCCGCCCAGCCCGGATATTGGGTGACCAGGCGGTCGAGCAGCGGCCGCGCCGTGTCGAGCTCGCCGGACGCCATGGCATCCACGGCCGCGCCCATGGTCTCCTCCGCCACCCGCTCCTCGTGGGAAATCCACACCGCCCAGATGAGATCCTCGATCTCGTCCGGGTCGCGGCCCGGCGTCTCCTGCTGCAGCTCGCGAAACAGCCCGTTGAGGCGCCGGGGCAGGCCGGCGGCAGGCCGGCGGTTGGGCAGGTCCAGGACGAGCTGGAAGAGCGGGTCCACGGGCAGCCCGGGAGCGTCAGCGCGCGATGCGTTCATGGCAGCGTTCCGTCCTCCCGTCCCGCGATCGGGTGCGTCATGTAGCGCCCCCGAGGGGCATGGCGAGAGGGTTGGCCCTGGTGAAGACCGGCGCGCTTGGATAGGTTCGCGCCGTCGAGAGGACCCGAAGATCATGGAGCGCACCCCCCTTCGCCTGGCCTGGAGCGCGGCGCCGAGCCGCCACCTCGCCGCCGGCGCCTGCCTGGCCCTGGCCGGCGCGCTGCTCATGGCCGGGCTCGACGCCGTTCGCGCCGTGGTCGATTCGCTTCTCGCCGGAGGCGCGCCCGGCCTCCTCGTGCCCGCGCTGTGGGGGCCTTACGACCCGTCGGGCAACCCCTGGACCCTGCTCGGGGCCCTCGCGGGGATTCCAGCCCTCATGGCCGTGGTGATGGTGGCGGTGCGGTGGATCGCGGCCGGGATCGGCGCCCGGGCCCTCGGCCGCATCCGAGGGCACATCCTCGACGCCCTCATCGCGGCCCCGCCCTCCGCCCGGGACGAAGCGGCCGCGGCCGCCGCCATGGCGGGGGAGACCCTGTCGCACGACGGCAGGACGCTCGGCACGGCCCTCATCACCCCGGTGCAATCGGGCGGCGCCATCCTCGTGAGCCTTGCCTTCGCGGCCCTCGTGGATTGGCGCCTCGCCGCCGCGATGGCGCTCGCTCTCGCCCTCTCGGTGGCGCTGAGCCTCCTTCGTCTCGAGAGCCGGGCGCTCGCCGCGCAGGCGCAGGGCACGGCGGGCAACACGGTCGACCGCCTCCTCGCCGATCTCCTGCGCCGCCTGCCGGCGCTCCGGGCCCATGGGACGGGTCCCTTCGAGCGTGACCGCCTGCAGCACGGGCTCAGGGACGAGCAGCGGGCCGTCAAGGGCCAGGAGCGGCGCCTCGCCCTGGTGGAAGGCCTGTCCATCGCCGCGCTCATGCTCACGCCCCTGGCGGTGCTCGGCGCGGGTGCCGCCCTTCAGGGATCCGGGAGCCCGGGCGGGATCGTCGCGGCCGCCCTCGCCGCCGCCCTCGCGTCCTGGAGCGTGCGCGAGGTCGCCGGGTGGCTGCACCATCTGGCCCAGGCCCGCCCGACCCTTGCCGAGGCGGCCCGGGCCGTGGAGCAGCTGCGAGCCCGCGGGCAGGCCGTCGGGACGACGGCTTTGCCGGGCTCCGGGGCGCTCGTGGCGCGGGGCGTGTCCGCCTACGATCCGGCGAGCGGCGGCCGCGTGTCCGGCATCGACCTGCGTTTCACCTGCCCGGCCCACGTGGCCCTTCTCGGCGATGGAGAGGCGGGACCCCGCATGCTCGCCGCCCTCATCGGCGGGCAGCTCGATGCCTCGACCGGCAGCCTCACCTTCGGGGGCGCGGACCTCGCGAAGGCGAGCCCCGTCGACCGGGCCCGGCGCATCGCCTATGCGGGCGGGGAAGCCGTGCTCATCCCTGGCACCCTGCGGCAGAACCTCGTCTATGGCTGCCCCGCCGACGCCACCGACCTCGAAGGGCGTCTGGCGGACGCCATCGGGGTCGCGGGTCTCGACGGCCTCGTCCATGCCCGCGGGCTGGAGGGCAGCTTCGACCCCGCCCGAGAGCCGAAGCTCGCCGCCGCCATCGTCGAGACGAGGCGCGCGGTGCGCGCCGGCCTCGCCCGCGACGGCCTCGACCGCTACGTCGATCCCTTCGACGCGCGGCTGTACAACCATCACGCCACCATCGGGGAGAACCTGCTCTTCGGGCAGCCCATCGGTCCGACCTTCCGGGAGGCGAACCTCGCCTCGCATCCTTACGTCCGGGCGGTTCTCGAAGCGGAGGAGCTGACGAAACCCCTCGCCGCCGTCGGCCTGCAGATCGCCGCGAGCATGACCGAGATCTTCGCCGACATCCCGGAGGGAAGCCCGCTCTTCCAGCGCTTCTCGTTCTTCTCGGCCGGCGACCGCGCCTTCTTCGAGGATCTTCTGGAGCGGCGCTCCGCGCAGCGGCGAAGCGGCAGCACGGGCCGCGACCGCGAGCGCCTGATCGGCCTCGCGTTGCGCTACAGCGAGAGCCGCCACCGGCTCGGGCTCATCGACGACGCCCTGCGGGACCGGCTCCTCGGGGCACGGGCAAGCTTCGCCGCCATGCTGCCCACGAGCCTGCAGCCTTTCATCGAGTTCTACGACGAGGGCCGGCTCTGCACGGCGGCAAGCGTGCAGGACAATCTCCTGTTCGGCCGCATCGCCTCCGATCAGGCGGGCGCCGAGGCGGCCGTGCATGCGGTGATGCGCCGGGTTCTGACGGAGCGCGGGCTCGACCGCGACGTGTCGCGCATCGGCCTCGACACGCCCGTGGACGTCAGGGGCGCCGACCTCACCTCGAGCGAGCGCGCCGCGGTCGATCTCGTGCGCTGCCTCGTGCGCCGCCCCGACGTCGTCGTCGTGGAGCGCGCCCTCGACGGCCTGCCGGCCGCGGCCGCCGAGGCTCTGGTTGCGCGCCTGCGGCGGTTCCTCGTCGGACGCGGCCTCATCCTCGTCACCTCGGACCTGACCGCGACCATGGACAGTCCCGCCTTCGATGCGGTGATCCGCTTCGAACGGGGCGCCACTCGCCTCGAGGAGCGCCGTCAGCGCAGCGAGGAACTGATGCCGGCTTGAGCGGGTTGGCTCCTAACGGTTCTCGTTGGATGACGGCATGTGTGCTAGCGCACAGTGGCTGGAACGGGAAAGGTTCACACTCCTGTGATGATGTGGCGTGGCATACCGTCTGACCAGGCGCTCCAGGTTCGGTTCTGGGGCGTTCGCGGTTCGACTTGTGCGTCCGGACCCAACTTCGTGGGCTTTGGCGGACACACGCCCTGCGTCGAGGTTCGCTGCGGCCCTCGGCTCTTCGTGGTCGACGCCGGTACCGGCATCTCGGCCTTGGGAGCCTCGCTCGGCACCGACGCGCCCAACGATGTCGACATTCTCTTCAGCCATTTCCACCTCGATCACGTCGGCGGGCTTCCCTTCTTCAAGCCGGCGATCCTGTGGGGCGACCGGGTGATGCACACCTATTGCGGGCACCTCGACGGAGCCGACGGGGCCGACACCTTCGACCGCCTGTTCTCGCCCCCGATTTTCCCGATCCGCCTGGACCAGCTTCCTGCCCGTTTCGAGCACCACGGCTTCAAGGCTGGCGAGACGCTCACTTTCCGGGACGGGATCGAGGTGCAGACCATTCCGCTCAACCATCCGGGCGGCGCCACGGGGTACCGGTTCAACCATGCGGGCCGGTCGATCTGCTACATCAGCGACCTCGAGCATACGGTGCCCTGGCCGGACCCGGCGCTCACCGCTTTCGTGAAGGCCGCCGACCTCGTGATCTACGACGGCATGTTCTCCGAACAGGACTATGTCGGCTGCAAGGGCTGGGGCCACTCCACCTGGCAGAAGGGCGTCGATCTGTGCCGCGCTGCGGGCGTCGAAGCCCTGGCGATCTACCATCTTTACCCCGGGCATACCGACGCCATGCTGGAGGCGACGGAAGCGGAGATGAAGCAGGTGATGCCGGGGGCCTTCGTGGCCCGGGAGCGGCTTGCCGTGTCCTTCGAGCCCCACGCGGCGGGAGCGCTCGCGCCTTTGGTGGAACCGGCGAAGATCCCCGCCGAATAGGCCAGCCCGATCGGGTCTTCCCCGCGGCCTGCGGATCGGGCAAGTAGCGCCCATGTCCGGCGCCGCCCTCCTCGCGCTCCTTCCGGCCGCCCTGCTCTCGGCGGCCCTCATCCTTCTCCTGAAGCCGCTTCTCGTGCGCTACGCGCTCGCGCGCCCCAATGCCCGCTCCAGCCACCGGGTGCCGACCCCGCAGGGCGGCGGCATCGCCGTTATCGGAGCCGCCCTCGCGGTCGGCATCGGGAGCCTCGCCTTTCACAATGATCTCGATGCTGGCGTTCTCGTTCTCGCAGGCGCGGCCATTGCGCTCGGGGCCGTCGGCGCCATCGACGACATCCGCCCGCTTCCGGCCCTGCCCCGCCTCCTCCTGCAACTCCTTGCGGTGGCGGCCGTCGTTGCGGCCTTCCACGGGCGCATTCTGCCGGATTTCGTTCCGCTCTCGCTGGAGCGCGGCCTCCTCGTCCTGGCGGGCTTGTGGTTCGTGAACCTCGTCAACTTCATGGACGGTCTCGACTGGATCACGGCGGCCGGGATGGTGCCCGTCACCGCGGCGGTCGCGCTCGTCGGGGTCGCGGGGGGCCTGCCTGCGGCGCCGATGCTGGTCGCCGCGGCCCTGTGCGGCGCGCTCCTCGGGTTTGCTCCGTTCAACCGGCCGGTGGCCAAGCTGTTTCTCGGGGATGTGGGATCCCTGCCCATCGGCCTCATCGTCGGCTGGCTCCTCATGCATCTGGCGGCCAGCGGGGCGCTCGCAGCGGCGATCCTCCTGCCGCTCTACCATCTTGCGGATGCCTCGATCACGCTGCTGCGCCGGCTCTCCCGCGGCGAGCGGGTCTGGGAAGCGCACCGGTCCCACTTCTACCAGCGGGCGACCGATAACGGCTTTTCGGCACTCGACGTCAGCGCCAGGGTGTTCGGGCTCAACCTCGCGCTTGCGGCGCTGGCCGGCGCGACCCTGCTCTGGCCGGCGGCCTGGGTCCAGGCGGCGGCCCTCCTCACCGGGTCGGCGCTCGTCGGCGCGACCTTGAGGCGCTTCACGCGCCCCCGCTCCCTTCCTGCCCTGACCGAGGCGCCCTGATGACAGCACCGCTGATCGCGCTCACCGGAGCCACCGGCTTCATCGGCCGCCATCTCCTGCGCGAGCTGCCGCACCGGGGCTACCGGGTGCGGGTGCTCCTGCGCCGGCCGTCCGAGGTGCCGCCCGAGGCCTCCAGCGCAGTCATCGGTGATATCGCCTCGCCCCAGAACATGGCGAACGCCCTGCGGGGCGTGGACGCCATCATCCACTCGGCCGGGCTCGCCCATGCGATGTCGGGCCTGCCGGAGGACGATTACCGGGCCATCAACACGGAGGCGACGGTCGGCCTTGCCCGGGCGGCCGAGCGCTCCGGCATCCGGCGCTTCGTCTTCCTGTCCTCCATCCGCGCCCAGAGCGGCCCGACCGCGGCCGGGATCCTGACGGAGGACGACGCGCCGAACCCCACCGACGCCTATGGCCGTTCCAAGCTTGCGGCCGAGGAGGGCCTTGCCTCCGTCGGCATCGATTGGGTGGCGCTCCGGCCGGTGCTCGTCTACGGGCCGGGCGTGAAGGGCAACATGGCGGCCCTGCTGAGCCTTGCCGGGTCGGCCCTCCCCCTGCCTCTCGGGGGCCTGCGCGCCAAGCGCTCCGTGCTGGCCGTCGAGAACCTGGCCGGGGCCGTGGATGCGGTTCTGGCCGCCCCCGGCCCGATCCGGCGCCCCTTCATCGTGGCCGATCCCGAGCCCGTGACGGTGGCGGAGATCGTGGCGGCCCTGCGGGCGGGGCTCGGCCGGTCGCCCGGGCTCCTGCCGGTGCCGGCTGGTCTTCTCGCCCTGGCGGCGCGCCTCGCTGGCCGCGAGGAGCAGTTCGCGCGTCTGGCGGGCTCGCTGGTGGCGAGTCCTGCCGCGCTCATGCGCCTTGGCTGGCGGCCCGCCGTGGCAACGCGAGAGGCTCTGGCGCGGCTGGCGCGGGAGACGGGCGCGTTGCCGCCTGCGCCTCGGCCCGGCGCCTGAACTCCGGCACCGCCTCCTCGAACACCGCCTCCGCCCCCGCCCGGTTCCCGGCCGCCACCGCCCGGGACAGCGCCGCCAGCCAGCCCTCGAGGCGCGCCCGGTCGGCAAAGACGGGCCTTGCCGCCATCACCCCGTCGATGCCGATCTGCAGCATCGGCTCCTCGCGGGCAAACAGGATCTCGTGCAGCCGCTCGCCGGGCCGCGTGCCCGTGACCTGAATCTCGATGTCCTCGCCAGGCTCGAAGCCCGCGAGGCGGATCATGCGCTCGGCGAGATCGTAGATGCGTACGGGCTGACCCATCTTGAGCACGTACACGGAGGCCCGCTCGTCCCGCCCGTCAGGGGCGCCCTGCCCGCTCTCCCCGCCCGCATGCGAGGCGGAGGTGAGCACGAGGTCGGCCGCCTCCCGGATCGTCATGAAGTAGCGCACCATGTCGGGATGCGTGACGGTGATCGGCCCGCCCCGGGCGATCTGGGCCTTGAACTTGGGCACCACCGAGCCCACCGAGCCGAGCACGTTGCCAAAGCGCACCGCAATGAGCCGCGTCGGGGCGCCCGTCCCGCTCATCTCCGCATCGAGGGCCTGGGCGTACATCTCGGCGAGGCGCTTCGTCACCCCCAGCATCGACACCGGGTCGATCGCCTTGTCGGTGGAGATCATCACGAGGGTGGACACTCCCGCCGCCACCGCCGCATCCGCCACGTTGACGGAGCCGAACACGTTCGTCTTGACCCCTTCGGTCCAGTTCGCCTCAAGGTAGGGCACGTGCTTGAGGGCCGCGGCGTGGAACACCACGTCGGGCCGGAAGGCCTGCATCACCTCCAGCATCCGGGGCCGGTCGCGCACATCCGCGATGACGCCGTCGACCCGCGTCTCGCTTTCGGCAAGCGCCGGCGTCTCGAGCACATGGTGCAAGGACGGCTCGGAGCTTTCCACGACGAGAAGATCGCTCGCCCCGAACGCCACCGCCCGGGCGCAGATCTCAGAGCCGATGGACCCGCCTCCGCCCGTGACGAGCACCCGCTTGCCGCGCATGAAGCGCTCGAGCCGCCCCCGGTCGATCTCGACGGTGGGGCGCAAGAGCAGGTCCTCGATCTCGAGCGGCGCGATCTCGGCCCCGCGCATGCCCTCCCCGAGGCTCGTCACCCGCGACAGGGGCAGGCCAAGGCGGCGCGCCTGGGCGATCAGCCGGTCGGGCTGGGCTTCGGGCTGCAGCGCGCTCGGGGCCGCCACGAGCCGGCGGATATTGGAGCCCCGCTCCTGGAAGTCCTGCACCACCTGCTCGAGATCCGCGAAGGTGCCGAGCACCGGCACGCCCCGGATCGCCTGGCCCAGATCGTCGTTGCGGTAGGACAGGATGCCCCGGGGCTGGAGCTTCTTGACCGCCCCCGTCTCCACCGCCCGCAAGATCACGTCCATGTCGGAGGCGCGGCCAAGGAGCAAGGTGGGGGTCGAGGCGTCGCGCTGGAGGGTGTGGCGGGAGCGGGCGTATTTCAGGTAGCGGAAGGCCAGGCGCGGGCCCCCGAGCAGGAACATCTGCACGAGCCAGTAGAGCGCGATGGCGATCTTGCCAAAGAAGTAGAAGCCGAATGCCTGGGGCGAGACGAGCACGTAGTCGGCCACCAGCAGAACGAGAGCAAGCACGCTCGCGGCGCGGAAGATGTTGAACAGATCCGGCAGGGAGGCAAAGCGCCAGCGCGAGCGGTAGAGGTGAAAGAACCAGTAGACGAGGCCTGCCGCGAGAAGGAACGGGGGCAGGAGACCGGGGAGATGAACGAGGCGCTCGTCGAGCAGCGCACCCTCGAACCGCACGAAGAACGTGACGACAACAGCCAAAGCCGTCGCCACAAGATCATGCACAATGATCAGCGTCTTCTTGAGGTCCTGGCGTTTGAACAGCCTCATCACCGGCTCACGATGCCCCACACCCGTCCGCCGTATCGAACGCACGCCACCCGGTGTCAACGCGGCCAGGCGTCCGCGCCGCAGGCGGGCCCCGCGACGGACGGCTCGGTTCCGGCCGGCTTCCCTGCGCTCAGGGGAAATCCGGGCCAGAGGAGGGCCCGCGGGCCGTGATTACGAGGTCGCCGTCCGCCATCGTCACCCGCGCCTCGATGCCGAAACTCTCGCGAAGGCGACGTTCGGTGAGCACCTCGGCCGGAGGGCCCATCGCCGCGACGGCGCCCCGGTCGAGGAGCAGGACCGCGTCCGCGAACCGGGCCGCGAGGGCAAGATCGTGCATGACGACGGCTACAATGGCGCCGGCCCGCGCCCGCTGGCGCAGGACGTCGAGAACAATGAGCTGATGGCGCGGATCGAGGGCCGCCACGGGCTCGTCCGCAAGAAGAATGGGAGCCTCCGTCGCCAGCGCCCGCGCGAGCAGGGTGCGGGCGCGCTCGCCGCCGGAGAGTTCGGTGACGGGACGGCCCTCGAAGCCCTTGAGACCCACCTGCGCCATGGCGCGCTCGACCGCGGCCGCGCCCTCCCGGCTCAATGCGCCCGGACGTTCGCCGTGCGGAATGCGCCCGAGCGCCACCACGTCCCGCACCGGCAGCGGCCAGGCCACGGTTCCGCCCTGCGGAAGATAGGCGAGGGCGCGCGACCGGGCGCCCGCCTGCATGGCGCGAAGGGCGGAGCCGCGCCAGGTGACCTCGCCTCCTGACGGCACGACGAGACCGGCCAGCGCGCGGACCAGCGTCGACTTACCGGCGCCGTTCGGCCCGACCACCGCGGTGAGGCGCCCCGGTTCGAGGGCGAGGGTGACGCCGTGAAGAACGGTGCGCCAGCCGAGGCGCACCTGAAGATTGACGGCGGCGAGCGCGCTCATGCCGGGATGTCCGCCAGGTCCGCCTTCCGGCGCGCGATGATCCAGAGGAAGAACGGCACGCCGAGGAGCGCCGTCAGCACGCCGATCTTGACCTCGGCTCCCGACGGGATGACGCGCACCGCGCAATCGGCGGCAAGGAGCAGGGCCGCGCCCGCAAGGCCGGCAGGCACGAGGGCGCGGGCCGGGTCGTGGGCCACGAGCGGGCGCACGAGGTGCGGCGCCACGAGGCCGACGAAGCCGATGGATCCCGCCACGGCCACCGAGGCCCCCGTGCCGATGGCGGCGGCCACCACCACCATGAGCCGGAGCCGGCCGACGCGCACCCCGAGGCTCGCGGCGGTCTCCTCGCCGAGGGCGAGGGCCCTGAGGCCCGGCGCCGCAAGAAGGAGGAGCGCGCTCGCGAGGACGATGAAAGGCGCCGCGAGGAGAACGTGGACGCTGGAGCGGTCCTCGAGGGAGCCGAGCAGCCAGAACACAATTTCGGTGACCGCGAAGGGGTTCGGCGACAGCGAGATGGCAAGGGACGTGGCGGCGCCCGCGAGGCTCCCGACCGCGAGCCCCGACAGAACCAGCACCACGATGGTGGTCTCGCGGCCCGCCACCATGACGACGAGAGCGATCGAGGCGAGCGCCCCGAGGATCGCCGCCGCGGGCAGGGCCCAGGACAGGGCGCCGACGAGCCCGAAATATAGCACCAGCACGGCCCCGAGCGCCGCCGCCTGGGGCGCGCCGAACACCGCCGTGTCGGCGAGCGGGTTGCGCAGGAGCCCCTGGAGCGCCGCCCCCGTCAGGCCGAAGATCCAGCCGATCAGGACCGCCAGAACCGTGCGCGGCAGCCGGATCTCCCGCACGATGACGCTCGCAGGGCCGAGATCCTGCACGAGGGCGCGGGTGGCGGTGGCGGCTGAGATCGGCGCAGGCCCGAGGGTGAGGGAGGCGAGGCAGAGCCCGAGGATGAGCGCTGCGAGGCCGGCGGTGAGGGTTCGGTGCATCGCGCCTGCCCTACCAATCCCCTGCCGGCCTGTCACCGGCCGCCCGCTTCGCGCCGGAAGTGAGCCATGCTAGCAAACCGCCGAACGGAGTGGCCGCCGCCCCATGAACCCGATCTTCGCCGAGCTTCCCACCACCGTGTTCGAGGTGATGTCCCGTCTCGCCCGCGAGACCGGGGCGGTGAATCTCGGGCAGGGTTTTCCGGACGACCCTGGCCCCGAGGACGTGCGCCGGAAGGCGGCGGAAGCCGTGGTGGAGGGCTGGAACCAGTACCCGCCCATGATGGGCCTGCCCGAGCTCCGGCAGGCCGTTGCGGACCACTACCGCCATTGGCAGGGCGTGACCCTCGACCCCGAGAGCGAGGTGATGGTGACGTCGGGCGCGACGGAAGCGCTCGCGGGCGCTCTTCTTGCGCTGATCGAGCCCGGCGACGAGGTGGTGCTGTTCGAGCCCATGTACGATGCTTACCTGCCGCTCGTGCGCCGGGCCGGCGGCGTGCCGCGCTTTGTGACCCTGCAGCCCCCGGCCTTCCGCCTGACCGAAGACGCCCTTGCCGCCGCCTTCTCGCCGAAGACGAAGGTCGTCCTGTTCAACAATCCGCTGAATCCCACCGCCACCATCTTCTCCGAGGAAGACCTCGCGCTGCTCGCCGAGTTCTGCCGGCGCTTCGACGCGGTCGCGATCTGCGACGAGGTTTGGGAACACGTGGTGTTCGACGGGCGCCGTCACCGGCCGCTCCTTGCCCTGCCGGGCATGCGTGAGCGCACCGTGAAGATCGGCTCCGCCGGCAAGATCTTCAATCTCACGGGCTGGAAGGTAGGCTTCGTGTGCGCGGCGCCCTCCCTCATGCGGGTGCTCGCCAAGGCGCACCAGTTCCTCACCTTCACGACGCCGCCTAACCTGCAGGCGGCCGTGGCGTACGGCCTTGCCAAGGACGACGCCTATTTCGAGGGCTTGCGGCGCGATCTCGCCCGCAGCCGCGACCGCTTCACGGAGGGGCTGGAGAGCCTCGGCTTTCAGGTGATCCCGAGCCAGGGCACGTACTTCCTCAACATCGACATCGCGCCCCTCGGCGAGACGGACGACGTGGCGTTCTGCCGTCGGCTCGTCGAGGCGCATGGGGTCGCGGCGATCCCGGTTTCGGCCTTCTACGCGCAAGGAGCCGTGCGCAACGTGGTGCGGTTCTGCTTTGCCAAGCGCGACGCCACCCTCGATGCGGCTCTGGAGCGCCTCGGCGGCGTGGCGAAGCGGGCTGCCTGACCGGTACGCCCAAGGGACGGGAGCGGCCATGTTGTGCCGCCCCCTGAAACCCCGTAACTTTCGCACCGCACAAGCTCACCTTCCGGAGTTTCGCCGACGATGCTGCGTGGTCTTCTTGCCTCCCTTGGCGTTGCGCTCGCGCTCGCCACGCCCGCCGCCGCCCAGCAGAGGGTGGTGAACGTCTATAACTGGTCGGATTACGTCGATCCGAAGGTGCTGGAGGACTTCACGAAGGAGACCGGCATCAAGGTCGTCTACGACACCTACGACAACAACGAGATCGTCGAGACGAAGCTGCTCGCGGGCAAGTCCGGCTACGACATCGTGGTGCCGTCCGGCCCGTTCCTGCAGCGCCAGATCAAGGCGAAGGTCTTCCGCAAGCTCGACAAGGCGCAGCTGACGAACCTTCAGAACGCCTGGCCGGAGATCCAGCAGCGCCTCGCCGTGTTCGACCCCGGCAACGAGCACGCGGTGAACTACATGTGGGGCACCACCGGCATCGGCATCAACGTCAAGAAGGTCCGCCAGGCCCTCGGCGACGTTCCGCTCAATACCTGGGACCTCCTCATGAAGCCGGAGCTCGCCTCGAAGCTCAAAGGCTGCGGGATCTACGTGCTGGATTCGCCCGAAGACCTCTTTCCCGGCATCCTGGCCTATCTCGGCCTGAATCCGGATTCAAAGAAGCCCGAGGACCTGACGAAGGCGGGCGACGCGCTCTTCCGCATCCGCGGCAACGTGCAGAAATTCCACTCGTCCGAGTACATCAACGCGCTCGCCAACGGCGATATCTGCGTCGCGGTGGGCTATTCGGGCGACATCATCCAGGCCAAGAAGCGGGCCGAGGAAGCCAAGAACGGCGTCGAGGTCCAGTATATCGTGCCGCGCGAGGGCGCTCTCATGTGGTTCGACTCCTTCGCCATCCCGGCGGACGCCAAGAACGTCAAGGAAGCGCACGAGTTCATCAACTTCATGCTGCGCCCCGAGGTCGCCGCCGCGAACACCAACTTCGTGTCCTATGCGTCCGGCAACGGTGCGGCTCGCGCCAAGGTCGACCCCGCCATCCTCAACGATCCCGGCATCTATCCGGACGAGGCGACCTTCAAGCGGCTCTTCACCAACACGGCCTACGACGACCGCTCGCAGCGCACCGTCACCCGGCTGTGGAACCGGGTGAAGACGGGCCGCTGACTCGCCGAGGCGCCGCTCCCGCGGCGCCTTTCTTTCAAAGGCCATGGAGCCAATTCACGGCGGGTTCACGGCCTGCACGCGATAGCACCGGCAGCCCGTTCCTTGCCGAGGCCTCGATGCGCTCCTTACCCCTTCTCGCCCTCCTTCCTCTCGCGATGGCCGCTCCGACCCTCGCCCAGGCGCCCGCCCCGCGGTCTCCGACGGTGAGCGTCACGGGCCTCGGCGAAGTCGAGGTGAAGCCCGACTTTGCGCGGCTGCTCGTCCTCATCTCGACCCCCGCCGACACGCTCGAAGGCGCCGTCGATGCGAACCGCTCCACCACGGAGCGCTTGCTCGCACGCCTGCAAGGGGCCGGCGTGAAGCGCGAGGACATCCGCACGGTCAACCTGCAGACCTTCCCGACGCCCCCACGCTACGGCAACGACGGACGCGAGATCGCGGGCCCGCGCTTCACCGCGAACCATCAGATGCGGATCACCACGCGGGACATCGAGGGCGTGGGCCGGCTCGCGGGCGAGGTGGTGACGGTGGACGGCGTGAGCTTCCAGTCGCTCACCTTCAGCCTCGACCGCAAGGACCGCGGGATCGACCTTGCCCGACGCAGCGCGGTGGAGGACGCGCGCCGCCAGGCCGGCCTTTATGCCGAAGCGGCCGGCGTGAAGCTCGGACGGCTGATGGAGATCCGGGACGGCGCAGCGCAGGCCTCCGGCGGCGTGCGGGAGGATGTCGGCATGGCGATGTCGGCGCGCTCCGCCGAACCGGTGCCCGTCATCCCGCCCGCGACCCTCACCTTCACGGCGACCATCCAGATGGTCTGGGAGATGGCGCCCTGAGCGGCGCGCGGAGGGCTGCGCCCCTCACCCGAGGTTGAGCTCCCGGAAGAAGTCGTTGCCCTTGTCGTCGGTGACGATGAAGGCCGGGAAATCCTCGACCTCGATGCGCCAGATCGCTTCCATGCCGAGCTCGGGATATTCCACCACGTCGACACGCTTGATGCAGTCTTGCGCGAGGCGGGCGGCGGGGCCGCCGATGGAGCCGAGGTAGAAGCCGCCGTGCTTCTGGCAGGCTTCCCGCACCGCATTGGAGCGGTTGCCCTTGGCGAGCATCACCATGGAGCCGCCCGCGGCCTGGAATTGATCCACGTACGAATCCATGCGGCCCGCCGTCGTCGGCCCGAACGAGCCCGATGCGTAGCCCTCCGGCGTCTTGGCGGGGCCCGCATAGTAGATCGGGTGGTTCCTGAAATAGTCGGGCATCGCCTCCCCGCGCTCCAGGCGCTCCCGGATCTTCGCATGCGCGAGATCGCGGGCGACGATGATGGGGCCGCTCAGCAGGAGGCGCGTGCGGACCGGGTGTTGCGTCAGCGTTCCCAGGATGTCGGACATCGGGCGGTTGAGGTCGATCCGCACCACGTCGCCGCCGAGAGTGGCTTCGTCCACCTCCGGCAGGTACTGCGCCGGGTTCGTTTCGAGCTGTTCGAGATAGATGCCGTCCCGCGTGATCTTGCCCAAAGCCTGCCGGTCGGCCGAGCACGAGACGCCGAGCCCGATGGGCAGCGATGCGCCGTGGCGCGGCAGCCGGACGACCCGCACGTCGTGGCAGAAATACTTGCCGCCGAACTGCGCGCCGACGCCGAGGGCTTGCGTCATGCGATGCACCTCGGCCTCCATCTCGAGATCCCGGAAGGCATGCCCGTCTTCGGAGCCTGCGGTCGGCAACCCGTCGAGGTAGCGGGTCGAGGCGAGCTTCACGGTCTTCAAGGTCTGCTCGGCACTCGTTCCGCCGATGACGACGGCGAGGTGATAGGGCGGGCAGGCCGCGGTGCCGAGGGTGAGGATCTTCTCCTTGAGGAAGGCCATGAGCCGGTCGCGCGTCAGGAGCGAGGGCGTGCCCTGATAAAGGAAGGTCTTGTTGGCCGAGCCGCCCCCCTTGGCGACGAAGAGGAACTTGTAGGCATCCTCGCCCTCCGCATAGAGCTCGATCTGCGCCGGCAGGTTGGAGCGCGTGTTGCGCTCCTCGAACATGGAAATCGGCGCGAGCTGGGAGTAGCGCAGGTTGCGCTTGAAATAGGCATCCTTGATGCCCTGCGCGATCGCGGCCTCGTCGCTCCCGTCGGTCCAGACGAGGCGGCCCTTCTTGCCCATCACGATGGCGGTCCCGGTGTCCTGACACATGGGCAGGATGCCGCCCGCCGCGATATTGGCGTTCTTCAGGAGATCGTAGGCGACGAACTTGTCGTTCGAGGTCGCCTCCGGGTCGTCGAGGATAGCGGCGAGCTGCATCAGGTGGCCGGGGCGCAGGAGGTGGTTGATGTCGATGAAGGCCTGCTCGGCGAGAAGCCGCAGGGCCTCGGGCTCCACCGCCAGCATCTCGCGGGAGCCGAACGCCTCGACCCGCACGCCCTCGCCCGCGAGCTTGCGGTAGGGCGTGGCATCGGCGCTCAAGGGGAACAGGGTGTGGGCGGACATCGGGGCTCCGGCAGATGCGGGGGGCGGGCGCGGGCGCGCCTTGAAGGCGTAAGACGCGCTTTCCTTAGCCGCGCTTGTAGCGGCTGCCCGGAGCCAGAGGAAGGGAGAGTGTTGGCCGAACGGGTCAGGCGGCCCGGGGAGTCGGCGTTTCCATGAGCACCGCATAGAGCGCCGCGGCGTCGCGGGCGGCCCTCAGGCGCTCCACCGTGCCCGGCTCCCGCAGCACCCGGGCCACCCGGGCGAGCGCCTTCAGGTGATCGGCCCCGGCTCCCTCGGGCGCAAGGAGCAGGAACAGGAGGTCGACGGGCTGGCTGTCGAGGGCCTCGAAATCGACGGGCTTCTCGAGGCGGGCCACGAAGCCGAAGAGGCGGTTGATGCTGGGAAGCTTGCCGTGCGGGATGGCGAGCCCGTCGCCGATGCCCGTGGAGCCGAGGCGTTCGCGCTGGAGAAGGGCCTCGAAGACGGACCGCTCGTCGAGACCCGTCAGGCGCGCCGCATGGGCGGCGAGCTCCTGGAGAGCCTGCTTCTTGCCGCTGACCCGGAGGTTGGGCACGACGGCTTCAGGAGAGAGAAAATCGAGCAATGCCATCGATCGAGTCACATCCATCGGTGGAGCCCTGAGCCCCACGCCGTTCTCTTGCAAACCTCAGGCCAGGAAAACAGCCCGGCGTCGCGGGGGCCGAAAGGCTCCGGGCCGGCCGGGCCGAACCCACCGGCGGGCGGGCGTATACGACGTTCCGGAGCAGGAAGCCAGGGTGAGGAAATACGAGGTCCCGAAGGGGAAACCCGCTCCTTGAACCCTCGCCAGCGGACTTGCGGGACGTCATCGCCTCGCCTCCAGGCCGCCTCGACGGGCGGCGCCTTGAAGAAGAATCCTTTTTCAGCTCCGGCGCAAGATCGCGCAACGGCACGTCAGGAGGCGCGCAGCAGCCCCTGCTTCTGGCGCCGGCGGTCGACCGAGGAGGGGATCCTGAGGGATTCCCGGTACTTCGCCACGGTGCGGCGGGCGATGTCGATGCCCTCTGCCTTGAGCTTGTGCACGAGCGCATCGTCCGACAGCGCCTCGTCGGCGGGCTCGGCGTCGATGAGCTGCTTGATGCGGTGCCGGACGGCCTCCGACGAATGAGCCTCGGCGCCGGCCGCGCCCGCGATGGCGGCCGTGAAGAAGTACTTCATCTCGAAGGTGCCGCGGCTCGTGCCGAGCGCCTTGTTGGACGTGACGCGGGACACGGTCGATTCGTGCATGCCGATCTCGTCCGCCACCGTCTTGAGGTTCAAGGGCCGCAGGTGCGCCACCCCGTGGCGGAAGAACCCGTCCTGCTGGCGCACGATTTCGGTCGCGACCTTCAGGATGGTTTTCGCCCGCTGGTCGAGGGAGCGGGCGAGCCAGTTGGCGCTCTGGAGGCAGTCGGTGAGGAAGGCCTTGTCACCCTCGCCCTTGGCGGTCTTCGCCACCCGGGCGTAGTAGGTCTGGTTCACGAGAACCCGCGGCAGGGTCTCGGGATTGAGTTCGACCGCAAAGCTCCCGTCGGGCGCCTGGCGCACCACCACGTCCGGCACCAGGATCTCCACCGGCGCCGCCCCGAAGGCGCGGCCGGGCTTGGGCTCGAGGGCGCGGATTTCCGCCAGCATCTCGGCAAGATCCGCGTCGTCCATCCCGCAGAGCCGGCGCAGGGCCGGCAGGTCCCGCCGCGCCACGAGGTCGAGGCGCGACACGAGGGCCGCCATGGCGGGATCGAACCGGTTCTTCTCCCGCAACTGGATCGAAAGGCACTCGGCGAGGCTGCGGGCGCCGATGCCCGGCGGATCGAAGGTGTGAACGAGGGCGAGGACGCCCTCGACGGCGGAGGTCTCGACCCCGAGCCGGTCCGCCACCTCTTCCACCTCTTCCGTGAGGTAGCCTGCATCGTCGATGGCGTTGATGAGATGCCGGCCGATGAGGCGCTGGACGAGGTCGCGGGTCGCGAGATCGAGTTGCGCCTCCAGGTGCTCGGCGAGGCTCGCCTCCCGGGTGAGCGGCGCCTCGCCCTCGAAGCCTTCGTCGCTGCCCCCCGAGCCGCCGCTCCAGGGCGAAGGCGAGAGCGGCGCCATGTCGGCATCGGTTCCGGCGGCCCGCGCCGAGACCGGCGCCTCGTCGGGAAAGACGTTGTCGAGGCGGGTGTCCATCTCGCGCTCGATGGCGGCGCGATCGGGGGTGAGGTCGTCGGCGAGCCAAGCTTCGGTCTCGGGCGCTGGCTCGCTCTCCGGCGCCTCGCGCTCGGCGACCGGCCCTTCGGCCTCCGGCCGCTCCAGAAGCGGGTTGCGCTCGAATTCGGCTTCCACATAGGCGACGAGGTCGAGATGCGAGAGCTGCAGGAGCTTGATCGCCTGCAGCAATTGCGGCGTCATCACCAGGGATTGGCCCTGGCGCATCTCCAGCCGTTGCATCAACGCCATCGCGACGCCCCAAACCCCTGAGCCAAGCAAGGCTGCCTTTAAGGCATGCTTCTTGCTTCCCCTTGAGTCGCAGTTCTACTCCCGGCGTTCCCGGCCGTCAAAAGGGCGGGCGCCCGACTATAGGCGGAAGTCTTCGCCGAGGTAGAGCCGGCGCACGTCCGGATTGGCCACGATCTCCTCGGGGGTGCCCTCCGTGAGGACCCGGCCCGAATGGATGACGTAGGCGCGGTCCGTGAGGCCGAGGGTTTCGCGCACGTTGTGGTCCGTGATCAGCACCCCGAGGCCGCGGCGGGTGAGGTGCCGCACCAGGTTCTGGATGTCGCCGACCGCGATGGGGTCGATGCCGGCGAACGGCTCGTCGAGGAGCATGAAAGTGGGATCGCCTGCGAGCGCCCGGGCGATCTCGCAGCGCCGGCGCTCGCCGCCCGAGAGGGCGATGGAGGGCGACTTCCTGAGACGCGTGATGTTGAACTCGTCGAGCAGGGCGTCGAGCTTGCGGTCGCGCTCCTTGCGGCTCGGCTCCACCACTTCGAGCACGGCCCGGATGTTGTCCTCCACGGACAGGCCGCGGAAGATCGAGGCCTCCTGCGGCAGGTAGCCGATTCCGAGGCGCGCGCGGCGGTACATGGGAAGGGCCGTCACGTCGTTCCCATCGAGGCTGATGGTGCCGCGGTCGGCCGCCACCAGCCCCGTGATCATGTAGAAGATCGTGGTCTTGCCGGCGCCGTTGGGGCCGAGGAGCCCGACGGCCTCGCCGGTGCGCACGGTCAGCCCCGCATCGTGCACCACGGTCCGTGCCCGGTAGCTCTTCTGCAGGCCTTTCACGGCGAGGATGCCGGGGCCTCCGAAGGCGCCCTCATGCGTCGGCGGCAGCGGCGCCGGCTCGCCCATGAGGCGCTGGCGCGCGATCCCGGCGCTGGGCGCCGGGACGGCTTGAGGGGTGCGGTCGAAGAAGGATTTCACGGGATCGATGCGGGACACGGGAACGCGCGGCTCGGGACGGGTCAGTTCGTGGCGGCCTTGGCCTTCCCGTCGGACTTGCCCTCCGGGTTCGAGCCCGGCACGAAGAGCGCCCGCACGCGGCCGCCCGGAGCCGTTTCCACGTTGGCGATGCCGGTGTTGAGATCGTAGACGATCCGCTCGCCGCGGGTCACGTTCGGCCCGTCCGTGAGGGCCACGTTGCCGAGGAGCAGCACCTTGTTGCCCACCCGGTCGAAGGTGGCGTTGTCGCCGGTCGCCACCTGCGTCTTCGACACGATGGTGACCGGGCCCTTGCAGTCGATCTTCTTGATCGCGCTGTCGCCCGGCGCGCCGCCCGTGGTCGCCGCCGCGGGAGCGGGCTTGCCGTCCGCGCCCTTGCGGGGTTCGTAATGCACCGTAAGTGAGGTGCATTTCATGGTGCTGTCGCCCTGGACCGCCACCACGTTGCCCTCGAACACGGCGCGGCTGTCCCGGTCGAACACGTCGAGCCGGTCGGCGTCGATCTTGATCGGCTCCTTGTTGGAGCCAAGGGCGCCGAAGCCGGCGGCGCGGTCCTTCCCGCCCGTCTGGGCGAGGGCGGGCGCGGCGACGAGGAGGGCGGCGATGGCGGCTGCGGCGAAGCGCATGGGGGACCTCATGAAACCTTCAGGGGCGCGGAGCCGGGGGCTGGGCCTCCGCGACCGGCCCGCCGGTGCTGCCCGTGGGCGTCGGATCCGCCCCCTCCTGCACTGATTCGAAAACCGTGGACACCCGGCCGCGGAAGTGGAGTACCCGGCCGCTGTCCTTCACCTCGAGGCCCGCAGCGTCGATGACGCCGTTGGCCAGCGACACCCGCACGGGCTCGTTCGACACCACGGTGCCGGCCTTGAAATCGACCTCTGCCGAGCGAAGCTGCACGTCCTGTCCGCTGTCGGTGCGCACGCGGACGCTCTGGCGCAGCTCCATCCGCTCCTTCTGCGTATCGAGAACGCCGCTGGCGGCTTCGAGCTTCGCCGCATTGCCCTTGTCGTCCGTGACGATCCGGGCCTTGAGGTCCTTGAGCTCCACGAGGTTCGGCTGGCGGACGTCCTGCGTCGCGGCGCTCGCCGTCACCTCGTAGGGGCGCTGGTCGTCCTTGAAGCCCGTGAGCTTGGGCAATTCCATGGTGACCTGGGTGCCCTTCACGGAGACCGGTCCGACGGACACGTTCTCCACCACCCGGAAGGGGTTGAAGAAGGCGAAGAACCCGACCGCGACCACGCCCAAGACCGCGCCGAGCGGGATGACGCGCTTCAAGAGCCAGACGGTCCGGGAGTGACGCCGGGCGGCCGCGATGGCCCGAGCGCGGGGCACGGGGGCCGCCGCACGGCCATCCGCCGCGCCATTGAGTTGTGCCCGCGCCACCGAAAACCCCTTACCCCGCTCGCTTGTGAGCGGCGCCAGTGCCCGACCGCCATGGCGAAGTTATGACGCCGTCCTTTAACTGCAAAGCTTTAAGCGCGCTTTAACTATGCGCGAAAATGTCCTGCTCGGGCCAGCCCATGAGGTCGAGCCGGGCGCGGGTGGGCAGGAAGGCGAAGCATTCCCGCGCCACCTCCAGGCGCCCCTCCCGCTCCAGCATGCCGTCGAGCCTCGCCATGAGGGCGTGAAGGTGCAGCACGTCGGAGGCGGCGTAGTCGAGCTGGGCGGGCGACAGGGTCTCGGCGCCCCAGTCGGAGGATTGCTGCTGCTTGGAGAGGTCGACGCCCAGGAGCTCCCGCACGAGGTCCTTGAGGCCGTGGCGGTCCGTGTAGGTGCGGGCGAGCTTCGACCCGATCTTGGTGCAGTAAACGGGACCCGGCATCACGCCGAGGTTCTGGAAGAGAACGGCGAGGTCGAAACGCGCGAAATGGAAGATCTTGAGAACGGTTTCGTCGCAGAGCACGCGGATCAGGGTGTCGGGGCGCTGGTCCTTCAGGATCTGCACCACGTCGGCGGTGCCGTCGCCCTTCGAGATCTGCACCACGCAGAGCCGGTCCCGGTGCGGGTTCAACCCCAGGGTTTCCGTATCGATGGCGATGGAGGCGCCGGGCTGGTAGTCGGCAGGCAGGTCGCCGCGGTGGAAGCGAGGGGTCATGGCCGTGAGGGTTCGCGTGAAGGGGGTCCGGCCCCGCCTCTAGCCCGTCCTCACCGGCGCATCAACGACCGGCATGGAAAAAGCCCCGCCGAAGCGGGGCTCTTGGGGCTGCCGTCCGTCAGCGGCAGACGCGGACGTTGCGGATATAAACCCGCCCCCGGCTGTTCACCGCCCGCTGGGGCTGGGTGTAGCAGGTGCGGTAATAGGCCGGGCGGGAGGCCTGGGCGGCGATGGCGCCGAGGGCGAGACCCCCGATGAAACCGGCCGCGACAGCAGCGCCGTTGTTGCGCCGGCGGTAATAGGGCCGGCCATAATAGCCGTAAGGCCGCCCATAATAGCCGTGGCCGTAATAGCCGACGGGCCGGCCGTAATAGCCATAGCCGACGGGCCGGTAGTAGCCGTAGCCCGGGCCGTAATAGCCGCCGTGATAGGCCGGGCCGCCGTAATAGAACTGAGCCTGGGCCGGAGTGCTCGCCGTCAGAGCCGCACCGCCAAGCGCGAGGGCCGCGACGCCCCCCGTGATCAACTTCTTGAACATGCCGAACTCCATCGGTCGCAAGGACTTGAGAATAACCGGAACCGGCAGGCGGCGGTTCCGGTTTTGCCCCGTCACGCGCAAAGTTGAGCAAGATCGCAGGGCCCCACGCAAGCCCGGACCATGCCTTCGGGCTCGCCCGCCGGGAACCGGAGGCCGCGACACGCCGTTCAGGACCGATCCTGCCCGGGAGGTCCCTTGAACACCGGCCATGTCGTCCTCCTCGGCGACTCGATCTTCGACAACGCCGCCTACGTGCCGGGCGAGCCCGACGTGGTTCGCCAGGTCCAGGCGCGTCTTCCGGCGGGGTGGCGCGCGAGCCTGCAAGCCGTCGACGGCGCCATGGTGGGCGACGTGGAGCGCCAGCTCGGCCGCATCCCGGGCGACGCCACCCATCTCGTGGTGAGCGCCGGCGGCAACGACGCCCTGCGGCGCAGCTCCATCTTCCGCCAGCCGGCCCGATCCGTGGCGGATGCGGTGGCGCAGCTCGCGGAGGCCCGCGAGGTCTTCGCGAAGGATTACGGGGCCATGCTCGAGCGCGTTCTCGCCCGCGGCCTGCCGACGGCCCTGTGCACGATCTACGACGCCCGCTTTCCCGACCCCGCGGAGCAGCGCCTCGTGGTGACGGGCCTTGCGCTCTTCAACGACGCGATCACCCGCGCGGCCTTCGCCCGGCGCCTGGCCTTGCTCGATCTTCGCCTCATCTGCAGCGATCCTGCCGATTACGCGAACCCGATCGAGCCATCGGCGAAAGGCGGCGACAGGATCGCCGCCGCGATCGTGCAGGCGGTTGCCGGCAACACGATCTTCCCGCGCTCGCAGGTCTTCGCCGAATAGGCGCGCTGCTGGCCGCGCTCAACCTTCGTCAACGAAGCATTCACCATACCGGCAAGGCGCCCCGGCAACCCCCTTCACCTGCGATCGATTTTACCGGTCCTTAAAATCTGATCGGCCATGGTCGGCGCGTCCACAGCAGTGGTCATCCCGCCTCCAGCAGGAGGCTCCGCCCTCAGAACCGAGGGTCACCCAGAACGGGGAATAAAATGGCTGGTATCACTCTCTCGGCTGGCGTTCGCCAGAACCTCGCCGCTCTTCAGTCGACGTCTGCGCTGCAATCCTTGACCCAGAACCGTCTCGCGACGGGCAAGAAGGTCAACTCCGCCCTCGACAACCCGTCCAGCTTCTTCACGGCGTCCGGCCTCAACAACCGCGCGGGTGACCTCGGCACCCTGCTCGACGACATGGGCCAGGCCGTCAAGACGCTCCAGGCCGCCGACAAGGCGATCGGCGCCATCAGCAAGCTCGTCGACAACGCCAAGTCAATCGCGAAGCAGGCTCAGGCCGCTCCGGACGACGTTGCGGCTTCCGCCGCTGTTCCGGCGGTTGTCAACGGCACCGGCGCCTCTGCTACTCCGGCATCGAACTCGCGTCTTGATCTGACGGTTGGGGGCGTGAGCTTCAGCGTCAACCTGACGACCGCGATGACCACAACGGCCAACCTCGTCACTGCGATCAACAGTGCCGCGACGACCGCTGGTGCAGCCGTGACGGCCTCGGATCAATCAGGAACGCTGCGTCTGACATCGACCGACGCCGATGGCTCGGATTCGATCATCGTTCAGGGCACATCGGAAGCTGCTGCCTTGACGGCAACCAGGCTTACCGCCGGCACGACCGCTGGTACAGCGGCTGTGGAAGCCTCCACCAAGCGCGCCACTCTGAAGTCTGACCTGGACGGCATCGTCGCTCAGATCAACGAACTTGCATCGGACGCTGGCTACAACGGCGTGAACCTGGTGACAGGCGACAACCTGAAGGTCACGTTCAACGAGACCGGCAAGAGCAAGCTCGACATCGCGGGCAAGAACCTGAAGGCCGACGGCCTCGGCATCAACTCGCTCGCTCTTGCGACGGATGCCAACATCGAGTCGACCCTCAAGTCGCTCAAGACGGCTTCGGACACCCTGCGTTCCCAGGCGGCCACGTTCGGTGCGAACCTCTCGGTGGTGCAGAACCGGCAGGACTTCACCAAGGCGATGATCGACACCCTGAACAACGGTGCCGACGAGCTGACGAACGCCGATACGAACCAGGAAGCGGCCAACCTTCTCTCGCTGCAGACCCGCGCTCAGCTGGCGAACACCGCCCTTTCGATGGCCTCGCAGCAGGACCAGGGCGTTCTCCGCCTCTTCTGATCCCGAAGGATCAGATCCCGATCCAGAAGGATCACCCTGGCCCAGAAGCGGTCAGCCCGATCCAGAAGAGATCCACGTCAGGCGCCCCACGGGGCGCCTTTCGCTTTATGTGAACGGAGATCAGTGTTAGGGCTGAGGGGCGGCAGCCGCGCTGCGTCCGGGCCCGGCCTTGCGACGATCGCCGCGGTCGCGCGGGCTCGGCCCAGGCCGCGCCGGGAGATCGGCTTGAGGAGGATTGACGCAGGTGAGCGGGGCCGCCTCGGTGCCCATCATCCGCGCCATCAACTCGTGCTCGTAGCTCACCAGAGCTCGGGCATGTTTCAGCGCCTTATAGAGATCGCCGCTCAAAATGGCTTGGTTGATGTCGGCGATGAGCAGCATCGCGCTCGGCGCCGCCTGAAGGAAGTCGCGCACGAGGGGGAAGTACACCTCGTTGTGCTCGGACAGGTCGCCCTTGAGGTACATGAGCTGCACCGCAAGATAGACGCGTTTCGCCGGCGTGTCGGCGGTCTTGGCGGTCAGGATGTCCTTCTCGCGCAGGATCGGCGCATCGCCTTCGATGTAGAACCGGGCGCGGCTGTCGCCGTTACGGATCACCGCGTTGCCGACGATCACGCGCTCACCGGCCTTGAGCTCAACTTTCAGTGCCATCTGTCCACTCCTTGGACGGCTAGAGGGGTGATTAGCCGAACAGGCGGAGAACCGCCTGGTCGACCTGGGAGGCCATCGCGAGCGCCTGCGTCGACAATTGCTGGCGCGTCTGCAGCGCAAGGAGGTTGGCGCCCTCCTCGTTGGTATCGGCGAGCACGAGGAGATCGGAGCCCGAGTTGAGGGTCAGGATCGAGTTCTTCGTGAAGTCCTGCCGGGTCTGCAGGACGATGAGGTTCGAACCGAAAGCGGAGGCTTGAGTGCGCAGCGTGTTCATCGCCGCATCGAGCTTGCTGAGGGCGGCCTGGATCTCGCGGTCCGACTGCCAGCCATAGGGCGAGTCGACGGAGGTGCCGTTCGTGACGGGAGCTAGACCAAGACCCAGAGCGTTGAAAATGACGCCTTCGATCTCGAGCTTCGTCGTGTTGGTCTCGTTGAAGAGAACGCTGAGCTTGTCGCCGTTGAGGAGATTGACGCCGTTATAGCCGGTATCTTTGATGATCTGGTCGATCTGGCTCTTCAGATCTTCGAATTGTCTCGCCAGCGAACGCCGGGTGGTGTTGTCTGATTCGGGGATCTTGAACTGGGCTGAACCGATGATCGCCGCACCGGCTGTCGTCGAAGTGGTTGGCGTTCCGAACAGCGCGATGGCGGCAACGCGCGCCGTATCGTCGTTGTTCGCGCTGCCAGTCGCCGTGATCGTGAGTTCGTCACCTGTGAGGGACTCGATCTTGATCCGCCCGTTCTCGATTTTAGCGCTGACCTTCGGAGCCTGACCGGTGACGTTGAGCGTGCTGGGGTCGTTGATGAAGTCCGCCAGATCGTCCACCGTTGGCGCTGGAGGACCCGCGGGCACCGTGTAAGTGATGGTCGTTGCGCCGACGGTGATGGCGACTTGATCCGCCGCGTTGAAACCTAACGTGCTCAAAGTTGTCGGTCCCGTGATATCCGTCAGCACGCTCGACAACTTCGGCGTGCTCGACGCCGCCTGCAGCGCCTGCCGTGCCGTTCCTTGTGCCGACTCGATCATCTTCTTGATCGACTTGATGCCGTTATCCGCCGCTTCCAGAGTCTTGATGCCGAGCCCCATGCTGTCGAGGAGGCGCGAGAGGTCGTTGGCCCTGTTCTGCAAGCCGGCCGAGACGAAGAAGCTCGTCGGGTTGTCCAGCGCGGAATTCACCTTCTTGCCGGTGGCGAGGCGGTTCTGGGTGCGGCCCATCAGGTCGACCGTGCTCTGCATCGACAGCAGGTTCTGACGGACGCCTTGGGATAGGGCGATATCGGCCATGTCTTTCGACCCTCAATGATTCGCGCTGTTCTGCACGACAGGGCCTGACAATGGTCCGTTAAGGATAATGAATGGTTAAAGCCCGCGGCCGCTCGCCGGAAATCTTAAGGGTCGGAGCCTCTCAAGGCGCAATTGCCCTCCCGAACGAGCGTCCACGTCCGGCATCGATGCGAGAAATTAGCCTTGACACCGCTCAGGCGGCCCGGGCTTCGAGGGTGGCGATTCGCTCCAGAGCGTCGCGCAAGGCCTGGAGCGGGAAGGGCTTGTAGAGAAAAGCCTCGGCGCCCAGGGCCTCGGCCTGCTGCGCGATGGCCGGGTCGCGCGAGGCGGTGATCAGCATGAAGCGGACCGAGCGCAGGGCCTCGTCGGCACGGACCGCCTGCAGGAACATGAGACCGTTCATCGGTTTCATGCTGTAATCCGAGATCACGAGACCATAGGGGCGGTGGCGCATCATCGTCCAGGCATCGAGGCCGTCCGCCGCATGATCCACGTCGCTGAAGCCGATGCTCGACAGATAGGTGGCGACGAGTTCGGCGGTGAGATCCTCGTCGTCGACGATCAGGACGGGAACGGCGGGATGGAACAGCATCGGAAAACTCTGGCCAGGACGTGGAACCAAGCATGGCGCACAAAGGTTAAGGCGCGCTTGAACCGCCCGGTTCTCTTGACAGGAGCACGGCAATCGGATTTCGCGTAGAAATGAAGCCGGCTCATAATATCCGGGAGATTGCGGACCGCCTGCAGGTGGCGGCCCTGCCCTACCGCGTGGCGGAGGACGGCCGGATTTCTGTGCTGCTCGTCACCTCCCGCGAGACCCGGCGCTGGGTGATTCCGAAGGGCTGGCCCATGGCCGGCCGGCGCAAGCGCGACGCGGCGGCCCGGGAGGCCTTCGAGGAGGCTGGCGTGCGCGGGCGCATCGGCCATAGGCCGATCGGGTCCTTCACGTATTTCAAGCGCCGGCCGAAGCTCTTCGAGCTCATCTGGGTCAAGGTCTATCCCCTGCGCGTCGAGACGGAGCTCGACCGCTGGCCGGAGCAGGACCAGCGCGAGCGGGTGTGGTTCAGCCCGGAGGAGGCCGCCGCTCTCGTCATCGAGCCGAGCCTGTCGAACCTTCTCCTCACCGTCCAGAAGCGGCTCGCGCCCAAAGCGAAGCCGTAAGGTAAGCTCCCGCTCAACCATGTTGCGGGAATTGATGTTTTCCGCCGGTCAGCCGGTGCGGGTTGAGCATTTAGCAACACTGGGCGGTGAATAATCCTCCCGTCAGGGGTTCTGCCCCGGGGAGAGACGATGAAATCCGTTCACCGGCCGCGAACGCTGGCTTGGTATATCGGCGCGCTGATCCTGGCGCTGGCCGTGCCGCTGATCCTCTACGCGGCCACCATCACGGTGCGCTTCGCCGTCTTCGAGCAGGCCCATATCGAACGGCATGGCCACGAGGCGAACCGGGTGATCCTGGCCGCCCTGGAGCGCGAGATCGTCAGCGAGATCGCAGCCCTCAACGCCCTTGCCACATCCTCGACCACCTGGGCTGAGGATCTGTCCGAGTTCTACATGCAGGCGCTCAGCCTCGCCAAGCTGCAGGGCTCGTCCATCGTCCTGCAGGACCCGCAGGGGCGCCACCTCGTCAACACTCGCGTGCCCTGGGGTTCGATCCTCCCCAAGGTCAGCCATCTCGACACCGTCAAGGAGGTGCTTCGCACGCGAAGACCCTTCGTGTCCGGCCTGCAGGCGAGCGCCATCACGGGGGAGCCCGTCATCCTCATCGCCATACCGGCGATGGAAGGCGACGATGTGGGCCGCGTTCTCACCTCCGTGGTGCCGGTCGCCCGCATTCGCAGCCTGATCGACCAGCAGCGCATCGCGGCGCCCTACGAAGCCGTGGTCGCCGACCGCGCCGGGCTCATCATCGCCGCCTCGGGTGCCGATGCGGGGCTGACGGGCCGCAGGCTGCCGGGCTTCGACACGGTGGATCTCTCGTCCGACACATGGAAGGGGCCGAACCTGCGCGGCGTTCCCGTCGCCGCCCTGCGTCAGCGCTCCGCCCTCAGCCATTGGGTGGTCGCCGTGGAGATCGAGCAGGCCGCGATCGCGGCGCCGCTCGGGAGGCCGCTCTGGATTCTCGGCGGCCTCACGGCGCTCCTCCTCGTCGCCGCCACGGCGCTTGCCTTCTACTTCACCCGCACCATGGCGGGCGCCGTCCAGCGGCTCACCCGCATGGCCCGGGACCTCGAACAGGGCAGGCCCGTGATCCGCACGCGCCTCGCCCTGCGGGAGGCGAGCATCGTGGCCGAGGCGCTCACGGTGGCCTCCATCGGCCTGCGCGACCGCGACCAGCAGCTCGAGCGGGCGAACCGGAGTCTCGAGGAGCGCGTCGACCAGCGCACCCGCGAGCTGAAGGACAAGACGGCCCACCTCGACGCCACCCTGGAGAATATGGACCAGGGCCTCGTCATGATCGATGCCGACGGCATCATCCAGGTGTGCAACGAGCGCGCGATCGGCATGCTGGATCTGCCGCCCGATCTGATGCGGTCCAAGCCCAGCTTCGCCGCCGTGATCGCGCATCAGAGCCGGGCGGGGGAGTTCGAGGCTTCGCGGGACGGCATTCCGTGGGACCGGATCAGGCCCGATCTTGACGGAACGCCGGCCCTCTACGAGCGGCAGCGCCCGAACGGGACGATCCTCGAGGTTCGCACAGTGCGGCTGCCCGACGGCGGCGCCGTGCGCACCTTCACGGACGTGACGGAGAGGCGGCGGGCCGAGGCGCTGATCCGCGAAAGCGAGGCGCGCTACCGCCTCCTCGCCGACCACGCCACCGACATGATCATCCAGGCCGACCGGGAAACCCGCCGGCTCTTCGTGTCGCCTGCGGCGCGGGAGCTCCTGGGCTACGAGCCGCATGAGCTCGTGGGCAGCCGTCCGGTGGAATTCATGCACCCGGACGATGTCGACGGCTTCAACGAGTTCGCTGAGCGCCTCCTCGCCGGACGGGTCGAGCGCGACGTGAGCCGGCATCGCGTCCGGCGCAAGGACGGAACCTGGGTCTGGGTCGAGGCGACCTTCCGGCTCACCCGGGACGAGGCGGGCGAGCCGACCGGCTATGTGGCCTCCGTGCGGGACATCTCGAAGCGGCAAGCCGCCGAAGAAGAATTGAGCGTCAGCCGCGAGCGTCTGGCCCTGGCGGTCGATGCTGCGGGCGACGGATTGTGGGATCTCAACGTGGCGACCGGGGCGGTTTGGAACAGCGAGCAGCTCGCCGCCATGCTGGGCTATGCGGGCGGTAGCCAGCCCGTCCCCGTCGTCTCTTGCACCAACGCCATTCACCCCGACGACAAGGCGCGGGTCACGGCCGCGCTCCAAGACCATCTCGACGGCAGGAGCGCCGTCTACGAGAGCGAGCACAGGCTGCGGCGGCGGGACGGCTCCTACATCTGGGTGCTCGACCGCGGCCGCGTGGTGGCCCGGGACGCCAAGGGTGCGCCCCTGCGCGCCGTGGGCGTCGTGAGCGACATCACGGCGCGCAAGGAGGCCGAGGAGGCGCTCGCCCAGACCCGGGCGGCCGCCGACGAGGCGCGCGCCCAGGCCGAGAAGGCGAGCGAGGCGAAATCCGAGTTCCTCGCCACCATGAGCCACGAGATCAGGACGCCCCTCAACGGCATCTTAGGCTATACCGACCTCCTCCTCGACGACGGCACCTTGAGCCCCGCCCAGCGACGCCAGGCGGAGCGCATCCAGAGCGCCGGGGCGGCGCTTCTCACCGTCGTCAACGACATCCTCGACTTCTCGAAGATCGAGGCGGGACAGGTGGAACTCGATGTCCTCCCCTTCTCGCCCGCCGACCTCGTGGACGACGCCGTCTCCATCGTGCGGGGCATGGCCGAGAAGAAGGGCCTCGATCTCGTCCTCGAACTCGACCGCACGCTCCCGGAGCGCCTCGTCGGCGACCCGGACCGCCTGCGGCAGGTTCTGCTCAATCTCCTCAACAACGCCGTCAAGTTCACGCCCCGCGGGCGCGTGACCTTGAAGGTCGAGAGCGAGGGGCCGCACGGCGCCTCGGGCCGCCTGCGGTTCGTCGTCGAGGATACCGGCATCGGCATCGCCGAGAGCCGGCAGGGCGATCTCTTCCAGCGCTTCTCCCAGGTCGACGGCTCGATCCGGCGCGAATTCGGCGGCACGGGCCTCGGCCTTGCCATCTCCAAGCACCTCGTCGAGCTGATGGGGGGCACCATCGGCGTCCGCAGCACGGAGGGCGGCGGCACCACGTTCTGGTTCACGGTGCAGCTCGATCCGGCGCCGGCAGAACCCGCAAACGCGCCGGCCGCGGACGCAGCCTTGCAGGTGCAGCCGGCCCGCATCCTCCTCGTCGAGGACATCGTCATCAATCAGGAGATCGCCAGGGCGGTTCTCCATGGCGCAGGCCATCAGGTCGACGTGGTGTCGGACGGTGCGGAAGCCATCATGGCCGTCCAGCTGAACACCTACGATCTCGTGCTCATGGACATCCAGATGCCCCTGATGGACGGCATCACGGCCACGCAGCACATCAGGGCGCTCCCGGGCGAGGCGCGGACCCTTCCGGTGATCGCCATGACGGCGAACGTGCTGCCCCAGCAGATCGCCCATTTCCGCGCCGCCGGCATGGACGACCATGTGGGCAAACCCTTCAAGCGCGAGGAGCTCTATGCCGCCGTGGCCCGCTGGTGCGGCGCCCGGCACGGCAGCACCCCCGCCTCCGCCGATCCCGCCGCCGCCTGACGCTTCACCCCCGGCCAACCATGCGCGACATCCTCCCCAATATCCGCGAGTTCTGCCAGGACCAGTGGTCCCGAGCGCTCGAAGAGCCGGCCGAACGCCTCCTGAAGCCCGGGATCAAGGCCGTCGTGCTCATCGCGCTGCTGACGGGCGCGGCCCACGCCGTGCAGGAGCGCGCTCCTCGCAAAGGGACGGCGAAGGCTGCCGCTCACAGCCGCCCCGGGAAGGTCATCCCCCCGGCTCCTCCCACGACGGGATCGGTGCGCCGTTAACCCGATGAGGATAACGGCCTTAACGCCCCGTTAAGGTCAACGCGCGCTTAACGGCGGACCGGCCGGACGGCCCCCTTGAACAGCCAAGCCTGACGGGCGATGTCGGGGTGACGTAAAGTCACGCGCACCCCGGCCCCACCCATGCGGTCCCCTGCCCTCGCCGTCCTGCTCCTCGTCTTCACCGGCACGGTCGCCCAGGCCGACGTCAACCTCGTCGAGAAGCGCGAAACCTGCCACGCGGAGGCGCGGCAACGCATCAAGCCGAAGGGCCGCGTCAGCGCCGACCTGTCGAAGGCGCTCCTCGCCAAGAGGCAGAGCTATGTTCACGCCTGCATGGAGGGCAAGGGGCCGAAGAAGGTGCCCGCCCGCAGGAGTTGAACGGCCGATCGGGATCAGCGGCGGCGCAGCAGCTTCCAGACCTGGCGCAGCACGACGATGTTGCGGATGAGCTTGAACATGGCGATCTCTCCGGGCTCATAGGATGGGGCCCAAGGACGGGCTCTCAGGGTTCAACCCTGAAGGCCCGCAGATCGTTCGCCGAGTAATCCGCTCAAGCCGCAGGCGCCGCGCGCCGCTCGGCATTCCACACGCCCGAGCAGGTCCTGTTGCCGGCGATGGACCACGTGCCCGTGCCGTCCTGCGCCCTGAGGCGGCCCTGCACCTCGGCCCGCAGCCCGTCGGCGGCGATGCTGCTGCGGATCGTGCCGCGGGCATTCACGGTTCCGCTGATGTTGATGCCCTCGCGCCCGCCGTAACGCACGCGGCCATTCTCGATGATCACCGGAAAGCGATAGGCGCGGTCGCAATTGCCCCGTTCCGTGACCACCTCGACGCTCCAGTTCCCGTTGAAGGCCCGCTGGGCGTGGGCCGCCGGTGCGGATCCGAGAAGCGCGGCTGCAACAACCAGAACACCCGACCAATTCATGAAACGATCTCCACGACAGAGCCATGCGATAACAAAAGAAAAGGCGCCCCACGGGGGAGCGCCTTTGAGTGTCCGGCCCGTGGGGGCAGAAATAGGCCGGAGATGCCAGTCAACGCGCCCGCTTCGGCCTTGTTCCCGAATAAATCCGAGAAAGTTTCCGGCCAGAATGTCGCAGGCCGCCGACGGGCAGAGAATGGAAGGGAGGGGCTCAGCCTTGCCAAGGGGCCATGTCTTCGACGTCGGCGGTGAAGCTGACGGACGGACCATACCAAGCCCGTGCCGCCCTGAGGCGGATATGCTCGGCCGCGGCCTTTTCCGCCGGGTCGTCGGAGAAGGCCTTGATCATCTCGAGCAGCATCGTCACCCGCCGGCGGCCGACGAGATTGAGCGCCGCAAGCGTATCGTCGAGGTTGAGCCCCGTCTTGCCGGGCTCGGAGGCATTCTCGGCGATGGTTTCGATGCGGACCTGAAGACGAACGAGGTGCTCGGCGATGGACATCAAACAAAACACAAAATGAACGAGGTGAACGGCCCACTTCCGCAGTGGTTCCGAATCCGCTCCGGCTCCCAACGGTCGGCGAGTCGCCCTTAACGCTCCGTAACCGGGCGCTGCCGCGAGCGTGAAAGCACCGATGTGCCCGGACAAACCCGATGTGGGTCCGCTCATGGGAAAGCTGGCGACCTTGTGCTGCGCCCCGCTCGCCCGGCCGAGGCTCCGGCGAATCAGGGCCGAGCAAGGCTCGATCGGCACCGATGCCGGCGGCCCGGCGCCCCGCTCAATCCCGCGCTTTCCGGTAAACGAGCAGGCTCTTGAACCGGCCGAGGTTCTCCACGGCGCGCTGCTCCTCCCACTCGGCGATCACGTCCTTGGCGCTGTGGTCGGCGCGGTCGAAGGCGTAGGAGCCCGGGAAGAACAGGATGTAGCCGCCGGGCCGGGTCTGGTCCGTGAGAAGGTGCAAAACCTCCAGGTCCGTGAAGGCGCCGTAGGCGTCGTTCTTGTCGCCGCGGAACTCGCACAAGTGAAACAGCGTCACCACGTCGAAGGTCGGCAGGAGCTTGCGGTTGAGAAGATAGATGTCGCCGAACACTGCATTGTAATGGCGCAGCACCTCCGGCCGCTCGATGGCGAGCTTGACGAAGGCCTCATATTCCTGCGGCGCCGCCGTGATGCCGAGCACCGCGTTGCGGCGCTCGGGCCGCGCGCATTCGATGCCGACGTAGTGGTGGGCGCCCGTGCCGAAATGGTAGATCGTCGAATCGACGATCCCGGTCTCGTCGAGCCATTCGACGAAATCGACGTCGCAGGGGCATTCGGCGGGGCGCAGGTCCCACGAGGCATCCCAGAAATGCAAGGCGGCGGTGGTCATCGTTTCCTTCCCAGATCGTCGATGGTTCGAGATTTCAGGCCCTCAGGGCCGAAGGGGGCTCATCCTCCGCCGCCACAGGGCGTTCCTGGTCCGCCACGAGCCTCGCGCCGCCCTCCGCCGGGACGAGGACGAGGCAGCGGGTATGGAACGCCCGCAGGCTCGCCCGGTGACCAACGGACAAAACCGTCGCGTGGGGCAGGTCGCGCAGGAGGGTGAGCATTAGCCGGCCCTGCGAGACCTCGTCGAGGCCGGACGTCGCCTCGTCGAGGATCACGAGGGCGGGCCGCTGCAGGAGGATGCGCGCGAAGGCGAGGCGCTGCTGCTCGCCGCGGGACAGGATCTGATCCCAGCGCTCGACCGCATCGAGCTGCGACGCGAGGTGCGGGAGGCCGCAATCGCGAAGCACCGCGCCGATCCGCGCATCGCCGGCCGCGGCGCCGCCGGCCGGATAGAGCAAGGCGTCTCTCAGGGAACCGAGGGGGAGGTACGGGTCCTGCGTCGCGTAGCCGACGGTCGCGTCCGCCGGGGCTGCCACGCAGCCTCGTCCCCACGGCCACAAGCCCACGAGCGCGCGGAGCAGGGTGCTCTTGCCAAGGCCCGAAGGTCCCATGACGAGCACGCGCTCGCCGCGCTCGACCGTCAGGGAGACCGGCTGGATCATGGTCCCGCCCGCAGGGTCGAGGACGGTGAGATCCTGGAGCACGATCCGGCCGGCGGGCTCCGCAGCCCGGACGATCCCGGCCGGTGTCCCAGGCGCAGGGCCGTCCTCCATTGCGTCGGAGAGGGCCAGCACCCGCTCCGCGGAAGCATGCCACTGCGCCACCTGCTTGTAGTTGTCGACGAGCCACGCGATGGCGACCTGGACCTGGGTGAAGGCGGCCGCAAGCTGCGTGACCGCCCCGAGGGAGAGCTCGCCCGACAGGTATTTCGGCATGGCGAGAAAGAGCGGGATGACCGGCACGAGCGCTCCGCTCGCATTGGTGATCCAGGTCAGCCGGGCATGGAGGCCCACGACCTTGAGCCAGCGCTCGACGACGCCCCGGTAGGTCGCGTCGATGACCCGGCGTTCCGCGCCCTCGCCGCCGATCATGGCCACGCTTTCGGCGCTCTCCCGCACGCGCGTGAGCTCGAAGCGCAGCCTCGCCTCGGCCTCGTTGCGTCGCGCCACCGCGGCGATGAGCGGGCGTCCGACGTGCAGCGTCACCGCCGAGGCGGCCGCTCCGTAGGCGAGCGCCGCCAGCATCAGGTAGGCGGGCACGACGAGGCTCTGACCGCCGAGATTGACGGTGAGGGAGCCGCCCACGGACCACAGCACCCCGACGAAGGCGAGGGCGGTCAGCACCGCGTGGGTGAGCCCGATCACGAAATCAACCACCGGCTCGGTCGCCATCCGGCTGTCGTCCGCGATCCTGTATTCGGGATTGGCGGGCTCCCGGCCGGAGAGGGGCAGCCGGTAGAAGCGTCCGCCCGACAGCCATCGCTCCGTGAGGCGTCCGACGAGCCATGCGCGCCAGCGGACCTGGAGCGTCTCGCGAGCCATGACGATGAGGACGCCGATCCCCGCGATGGCGAGCACGAGGCCCCCGAAGACCGGGACAAGGGTGCCGAGCATCGCTCCGTCTCGGCGCTCGAGCGCATCGAAGAAGGCCCGGTTCCAGCCGTTGAGCGCCAGGTTGGCGCCGATATTCGCCAGAAGGCAGAGCGCCAGCGCCCCAGTCAGGCGGAAGGCCTGGCGCGCCGTGACGCCCCGCCACCAGCCCCCCGTGAGACGCATGAAGCGGGCTGGAACATGCCCCCAGAGGGGGGCCCTTGGCTCGGTGCGGCTGCGCAATTCGCTTGACCTGGGCAGGATCGGAGGCTTCGATCCGGCGCGACCATGGCATGCCGCTGAGGAAAGGTCACGGGGCCGGGCCCGGATCGGGCTGCGTCACCGGAGCCGTGCGCCTCAGGCCGGCTTCAAGGCCGGGAGGCGGCCAGGGTGGCGGATGGCTGCCGGTTCGCCGTCACGACGATCGTCCCCTCGGCCCGGCGGCAGGCGATGGTGACGTAGCCGTCCTCGGCATCGATCCGGACGCTGCGCTCGCCGGGGGTGTTGACGAGGAGGATCGGCGCGAGACCGGCTTCGCTCGCCGCCTCGTCCATGACCGCGAGGCATTCCCCGAACGGCATGGCGGCGGTGCGAACGTTCGCGGGCGCCGCCCCCGTGAGGGCGGCCGCGCCTGCCGCCACCGCAAGGAGGCCCGCCACGAACGAGAAAGCCACGACCAGAAAAGCGCGCATCATCCATCTCCGCACACCTCGAAGATCCTACGCCCGAGGTGTTGCGGCTGTGTTGCGCCGCACGTGTCTCGAACGTGTCGCGCGGCGCCCCCGTTCCGGGCAAAGTTGTCGCGCTCCCAGTCGCGGGCCGGGCCAGATCCAGGCCGGGAACCCGGCCAAGCTGGAGGGTAGAGCCGACTGCCACGGCGCGGCGACCGACCTCAAGGCTCCGTTGAACTCCGGCTCAGCTTGCCCGTTGTTCCCGCGTGCGCCTCTAGCGCGCACACTGGAGGGTAGCATGCTGAACAAGACACTCCTCGCAGGCCTCGCCGCCACGCTGCTGGCCGGCACGGCCCTCGCTCAAACCACCGCTCCGACTCAGCCTGCCGGGCAGGGCCAGGTCATGACGCAGATGCCCCAGGACCTCATGCGCGGGTCGAGCCTCATGGGCGTCGATGTGTACGGCACCGACAACCAGAAGATCGGCGACGTCGACGAGGTGCTCGTCGACCGTCAGGGCAAGATCCACGGCATCGTGGTGGGCGTCGGCGGCTTCCTCGGCATCGGGCAGAAGGACGTCGCGATCCCGTTCGACCAGGTGCAGTGGATGTCGAACCGCGAAGTGCAGGCCTCGTCGAACGCGAGCGCCGGCAACAGCACGGGCGCGAGCACGAGCACCGGCGGCACCAACACGGCCGGCGGCGTGACCACCCCGGGCCCGGTGGCGACGGGCACCGACCAGCCGAGCACGACCGGCACCACGGCGGCGCCGGGCACCGCCGGGACGACCGGGACGACGACCACGAGCGGCTCGACCGGCTCGGCCTCGGGCTCCGGCTCGAGCGACGAGAACGCGCCGGCCCGGGCCATGGTGAAGATGACCAAGGCCGACCTGCAGAACGCGCCGGAGTTCCGCTACAGCGCCAATGCGGGCGGCAACGGCAATACCAGCGCGCCCGCCGGCGCGAACCGTCCGGCCACCGCACCCCAATAATCGGGGTCTCGAGGGGAGGCGTCGCCGCCTCCCCTTCCCCGCTCGCCTCGGTTGCGCTTTGGGGAAAACCCGTGCATCACCGCTGCCGCATTGCCGCGGGGGAAGCATGGTGTCTCAGGCTCTCTACCTTCATGGCCGGTTCGACGCGCGGGTGGCGCCGTTCAACCTGCGCGAGGGGCGGCCCGGGCAGGTGCTGCTGGATGTTGCGGCCGTGGGCCTGTGCGGGAGCGACCTGCACTACTACAAGGACGGCGGCATCGGCTCCGCCGTAATCAAGGAGCCCTTCGTTCCCGGCCATGAGTTCGCGGGATACCTGTGCGAGGACGCGGAGGCCCTGGGTCTCGAGCGCGGCGCGCTGGTGGCCGTCGACCCCAACAAGGCCTGCGGGCACTGCGCCTGGTGCCGCGAGGGTCACCCGAATCTGTGCCCTAACGTCGAGTTCATCGGCGCACCGCCGCTCAATGGAGCGATGACGAGCCGCATCTGGGTGCCGGCCTCCCAGGTCGTGCCCCTGCCGGAGGGCTTCGATCCCCTCACGGCCGTGATGCTGGAGCCCCTCGGGGTCGCGATCCACGCGGTGGACCTCGCCAAACCCCGCCTGCTCGAGCGCGTGGCGCTTCTGGGCGCAGGGCCCATCGGGCTTCTCGTCCTGCAGGTGCTCCGGGCGGCCGGTGCGGGCGAGATCCTGGTGATCGATCCCCTGTCCCACCGGCGGGAGCTCGCCAAGGACCTCGGAGCGGCCGCGGTGGCTGCCTCCGTCGATGCGATGCTGCCCCTCACGGCGGGCGAGGGCTGCCCGCTGGTGGTCGAGGCCACGAACGCGCCCGAGGGTTTTCGCGACGCGGTGCGCGCGGCCAGGATCGGCGGGCGCGTGGTGCTGGTGGGCATCCCGGACGGGGACACCTACACCCTGCCGGCGGCCGAGGCCCGCCGGCGCGCCCTCAAGATCAAGTTCGCCCGCCGCATGGGAGAGGTCTACCCGCGAGCCATCGAACTCGTGCGCAGCGGCATCGTCGACGTCGCCTCCATGGTGAGCCACCGCGTCACGCTGGAGGAGACCCCGGGCGCCTTCCAGGCGCTCGCCCAGAATGCACCGGGCTACGTCAAGGTGCTCGTCTATCCGAACGGGGTGGAGCGGCCGGCGACAGCTTGAGGAGGAACTGCGGTGTGGCTCGGACGGCGCGCTTAACGGCCGTGCATCGATGCTGGAAAAGAATGGTGCTGCCAGAGAGGATTGAACTCTCGACCTCTCCCTTACCAAGGGCGTGGTCGCCGGATGGCAGAGCTTTGTTATCAAGCGCTTTTCCCCTTTGCTGTTCTCATCTCCCCTAGTATTCCCCCAGGGAGGCGGTCGATAGTGTCCGCAAATTCGTCTACGTTGACGTGGGCGTACCGCATCACCATCCGAACGGATTTCCACCCTCCGAGCCGCATTAGAGCTCCTAGGTTGCGATTGCTCGCGTAGTGCCAAGTCGCCCAGGTGTGGCGGCAATCGTGAGGGTGAAGGTCCTCGATGCCAGCACGGCGGCAGGCCGCGCGAAAGGCAGTTTTAATACGTGCGCCCGCTGATGTGTCATCTGCACGCTTCGGGCGAGCGTACGCGCGCCCGTCAGGCTTACGGAACACCTCTCCGTCCCGGTGCGGGAGATCAGCAAGCGCGACGAGTAAGCGGGGATGCAGCGGGACACCGCGGGCCTCTCCGTTCTTGGTCTTTGGAAAGGAGACGTGAGCTCGCGAAAGATCAACCTGCCGCCACTCCAGCCACACTGCTTCGCCGGCGCGGGCGCCCGCATATAGCATGAACAAAACCAGAGGACGCAAATGAACGGCGCAGGCGTCCAATAGCGCGTCGGCCTCCGCAATGGTCAGCCAGCGGACGCGCTCGGGGCTGGCCACCGGGCGTTCGATGATCGGCGATGGGCACCAGCCGCGGCGCGCGGCATGGTGGAGCACCGCGGATGTCGGTGTGAAGAACTGCCGGTTGCGTGTGGCGCCTGACGCTTTCGGAAACAGCTTGCGGGCGCCCCGATCAAGAGCTTCTTGATCGATTTGAGCAAGGGGCGTGATTGCGAAGTGACGAATGATTGCGTGCAGGAAGCGCGTTGAGCCTCCGGCCTCGATATAACTCACGGCCGCTTCCGCGAATGTAGCTGTAGCACGGCGCCCGTACACTGTTTCGGTGAGGATTTGCGCTTCTCGCTTCGCTCGGATCTCCTCGGCGATCCTCCGGTCGAAAGTTCCAGTGCTTTCCTCAATGCGGCGTCCCCGGAGAGTCCCGCGAATGATCCAATAGGGTGACTTGGGACGCTGGACGAGTTTGAGGGGCAAGGCAAAACCTCATACAGACGCATGCAGTCTTCGGGCGAGAAGATAATGACACGTCCCATCTTCCGGCCAATCCCGTTCCGGCGTGCCGCGTCGAGGATCACGGCCTCGCTCACGGGAAACACCGTCCCCGCAAGTTCCCGAGCCATCTTGTAGCGCGGCCACTCCATACTTTAGGCCGATCAACGAGCAGCGATTGTCCCGGCCTGAACGCCGGAACCCGAGAGGGCGCTATCCGTCGAGCTGCCCGCGGTTTGCGGATTCTCAGGGTTTATCGCGGGGCCACCAACTGCACGGTGCCTGTGCGACCCTGGCGTAACAACTGTATCTTGGATGCAATAACAGGCGAATTTCACAAGCATGCGATCTCCTGCCCAGGCGTGCCGTCGGTTGACACGCCTAGGGGTCAGGCCGGCTGCAAAACCGGTCCATCTGCCGCTGTTCTATCGCCCTGGTCCGATCAGCTCGTCGTTCTCGACGGCGTGCTGGCTTTAAGCCCGTCCGTTGTCGGTCCACCGACCTCACTAGCTGATCACTCGCTTTGTGAGAAGCCGTAGAGGTTAGATCGGCGTAGGATGTTGTGGATTGCGGATCAGGTACCCCGCCACGCTTGAGCGTCTTAATTGGCTCCGAGCGGACGCCATTTGAGTTTAGTCTAACGCCAGCCGATCAGGCTCCTGTGACACAAACACGACTGTCGTTGGGGTTTGCGCTGCCATGCGCTAGCTTGCCGTGCTGCTCCCTCCTGCGGCTCTAGAGATCTGTGTGGCGGTCCGCCTGTCGCTCCAAGCCCGCTTGTTCCTGCTCACCGCGGTGGCAATCGTGCCCGCGCTGGGGATCCTCGTCTATAACGAGGTCTCGCTCCGGAGCGCCCGGGAGGCGGAGGTGTACTTGTGGAATTGCTAGCTGACACCCTCTTGTCGGCGTGACCTTGGGGCAAACTTGCTGGACAGCGTATGCTTCACTAACTTCGCCTCCAGAAGGACCGATGATCCTATGTAAACTGCAGCCCCTAGAGCCACACTGATCATCAACCGTACGTGAATTTCTACTTCGCCAAGAAGATGATTTAAAATCACAACGGTCAGAGACAAACCAAGCAGTGAGTAGAGAGCTCGTCGTAGTGGAAGTAGCTGTTCAACAATAGCTATGCGCGCCACCGATGATACAACACTCAGGCTAACTAAGAAGTAGACAATACCGGCGCTACCCCACACAAAGAGTTGCGCCTCGAACCCGGCTTCAACTGCAAACAGCGTTCCCGCAATAATATAAACCAGCCCTATCAGCTGGATCCATAGTAGTGATTGAGGCTGGTTCAAGCTCTTGAGAAGCGACGGAACTAAAATACGGGCAAAGGCGAACAGGGAGAAAAGGCTCGTCGCCGACAGTACGGCCCCTGTTGCCAACCAATCTCGTCCAAGCAAGACTGTGATAAAGTCTGTACTTATCAGCGCGGCGCCCAAAAAGCATGGTGCGGTGAACACAAACATAAGGTGAGTACCTGATAAGAATGCATTGTTGAGCTGTTTATGATCTGTTGAAAGCGTGGCGAGTAGAGGGTAGGCCATACGAGTGCTCACCGAAGCGAGCACATTTCCCATCGCTTCGTTGATGCGAAATGCAAGGCTTACTTGTCCAAGGACACCTACGCCATGAGTGAAGCCCAAGATAAAGATGTACGTGCGTTGAGTGATCGTCCAAAGCAATGCTTCAATGAGCGGATAGATGCCAAAACTGAACAGCTGTTTGGCTCGTGCAACGCTCACCCGTGATCTCGATAAGCGTGGAGCGACCTTCAGCACAATCACCGTAGCGGTTAACGCGAAAGCGACGTTTCCGAGTACTAACGCCCAAGATCCGGCGCCTGAAAGAGCAAGAACCATAATGACTAGCGCGCTCACAGCCTTGGCGACAATCTGCCGGACAGAGAGCGTTTTGAACGCCAAACCCCGCGCGAGAAGAACCTCAGGGACGCCCCGCAAAGCAAGTAAGATGCAACATAAGCCTTGCACAGGAATAAGCTGGACGAGAATTGGCTCCTGTAACCAATAGGCGAAGAAAGGCCCTGAAGCACACAGCAGTAAGAATGTTCCAACGCCAAGTGAGATCATCGACACGTTTGCCGTACTTATAACGGTGCTGGATAGTCGCCGTCTTGCGATTAGTCCCTCTGAGAAGGGTATTGCGACAATCACCTCTGCTATCGTCCCAATTAAACTGGCCAGTGCACCTAATCCAAACTCCCGCGTACCCATGATCGCAGCAGCTGCGATAGTAGCGATGAGCGTCACAACGAGTGTGAACACTCCCTCCGCCGTTGCCCACAATGCAGATCGCCTGAACTGATGCGAACCTAGTCTCATCACCTCAACCAGTAGCAGCAGAGATTAAGAAATGCGGCGCCCCAATGGATCGGAGCCACCGCGCCAACGCGAGGATTGTTGCTAGTTTGAATGGTGATAATACCAGCTCTGCAACTCGGACCTCGGCGGTAGTCAGTCGGACACTTCGTTGCCTCCGCGGTGCGTTTTCTTTGGCCACAGTACGTGTGCCACTCTATTCTGAGCGTCAGAAGCCTTGTGGCGACACAATGCGACCCATCCCAATTCTGAGGAAGGCTTGGCTCAATATTCGGCTAGTCACGCTTTGATGTACCCAGATCGCACGCGAACCCAAGAAGTCCACTTCTCTTTTTGGAAAGCGGCGTAACATACGCGCGCTTGTAAGAGCTTCACGATATCTGGCGTGAAACTCGTTCCGACAGACGTAAAGCTTCCCTCGCGTGATCGCAAACGCAGAATAGCGATTCTGGTTTTGCCTCAGGAAATCGATTGCCGCGACAGCTACCTCTGGCCACTCAGGATTCCCAAAATCGTCGAATGCAACCACTCCATGATCAGCAAGTATGGAGTCGGCGAGACGGGCATCAGTAGCAACCTCGATTGCTGAATGCCCCCCATCTATGCTGAAAAAACGTGCCTCTCCGACTGCGTTCAACAAATCGGGGGAAACACTCTCTGAACGCCCGACGTAAACGCATTCGCTGGGAAGCGAAATACCGACTTTCTTGGCCGTCTCTCTAAAGAGTTGCAGCTTCCGGCTTTCCCCGTTTGACCGCGGCTCATCTACGAAGATATCGACTGCAAACGCCCGCTCTCCTTCTTGCACAGAGGACGCGAGGAGAAAGAAAGAGCGACCTTCTCCTACCCCAATCTCGACGACGCCACCTGCCATTTTGTTCACCGTCTGGAACCGGAGCAACGCCGATATGCAGTAAGCGTCTAGTGGGTGAATACCCCCCCTGATCGCAAACATTCTGGAGTTTAAATATGCGCGTTGACGGCGCCAAAAGGTCTGTTCTGATCGATCAGGTTTGACTGGCTCCGAAAGTCCTTCGGCACCTATTGCAGTAGCCCTCGAGCCGAAAAGTGCCCTGATCATTCTATTCCTCCGAAACGATGCTCGCGCGGCCTCGCATCTCGCTAATGCAGCTGTACTGGAGTGAAGTGTCGGCTCGTGAGCCGAGTAAGGAGTAGCGTCGCTCTTTGGAAGGTCCGGTGAGATGAACGATGCTAATCCTCTCACCGGAACGGATTGGTTCACGTAGACAAAGGTCGACAGGATCCCACCACGGACTGCTCAGGACAGGCTGCCAGTTGAAGCGCGCCGGCAAGAACTTTGCACCTAGCCCGTCAGCAAAGATGGCAGCATGCATTGCATGTTGGTCAAGATTCAGTTTCCCTGTCCGTCGAACTGCCGTTGTGTATCGGCTCTTCCAAGCTTCCCAATGCGGAGCGGTGGCACTCAGAGCAAGCACACCGATGTTGACACTTGGCTTCAAGACAACTCGAAGCCCATCCTGCAAACCAAAGGCCAAGAACTGGTTCCCGTACCACCAACGCTTATCCCGGTAGGACTTCACGTAGCCTGACCCATTCTCGAGAGCGACAGCAACGCCGTTCGCCTCAGCCCCTTGAATATACTGATCAACAAAATCGGAATCTTGAGCCCACGCGTCGGAATCGAACCAAAGATAGACCTTGTAGCCTGGCACGTACTCGCGAAGGTAAGGACGGCAAGCGCTGCTTTGATGAGGAGCATACCTCTGCCCGTTAGGGATGAAGTCCGGCCACTGGGGTTCGACTACCTTGGCGTTCCAAGATCGGAGCACCTCCAAGGTGTCTGCGTTCAAGCCGAAGTCGAGAACAACAAGATCTAACCGGTCGAGAGCGCCGGTATCCCTTAAGGATTTCAATGCAGCTATCAGAAGATGCGCGAACTTCTGGTCTGCTCCCGTAACGAGTACGGAATGATGGCCCGTGCGCAAAAGAGAGATCCTCCTTTAAGATTGGATACGTTCACTCGCTTTGCTAAGGTGCGGCGCACTTTTTGACTTCTAATAGGACACGGTGCGGGAATTGCCGCAGTCGTTGGATCGATCGGCGCATCTAATTCGGCACTTCATCTCCTTTAGTAGGACGTGGCGGGAGAAAGCTCTTTCGAACACTGGTGAGCACTCGCCGCTCACGCACTAAGGCTGAATAGAGACCACATGAAAATCCAAACGACCAAGCCAAATGCATGATTATCGCTGCTGGGCCGCTAGCGAGGGCGCACCACGATTTCCTCTGAAACGCGATCAGAACCCCAAGGAATACGCATGCGCTGATGTAAGCGATTGGGAGACCGAGAGACAGCGGATAGAACGGAGCTAAAGACACGCCCGCAAATGAAGCTGTTCCAGCGGCAAGTGGTAAGACTTGTCGAAGACGGGGTATGTTACGGTGTTTTGCGGCCGTCCGCGCCCGTCCGACTCCATAGCGCATGTATTGTGTTGCCAGAGCGCGGGCAGTATCTCGCGTGTAGTAAGTAACGACTGCTTCCGATGCTAACCATATCTTTCCCCCGTTTCTACGAATTCGAATATCCAACTCGGCGTCTTCGTTTACTGCGAAATTTTCATCGTAACCGCCAAGGTTGGTGAAATGTTCGCGGTAGAACCCAGCGTGATGGCCGTGCTCTACAAATTGCGACTTGCACTTTCTGCGATGAAGGGAACCACCATTCCCCAACCACGAATTCTGGGCGGCTGCGACTGCGCGTCCAAAACAGGTCGACCCAACTGAAATCATCGGGACCACGACCGAGACGGCATCTGTGGTGTCGAACGCCTCAAGTATCCTGCTCAAGTACCGATCTGGATACTCAGCGTGACAGTCTGCGCGAACGATGACTGTTGACCGTGAGTCTGCAGCAGATACGCCCAGATTGACGGATATAGCCTGTATGCGCCTCGGGTTGATAAGCAACTTTACTCTGGGATCTCGCTGGGAGAACTGCCGAACGAGGTCCGGTGTCCTATCGCTGCTTCCTCCATCGACGACAAGGACCTCACATTCAATCTCGTTAGACGCGGGCAGAACTGATGCGATCGCTCGCTCAACGAATTGCTCCTCATTGTACGCTGGCATAAGTACCGTGACGAAGTCAGCCATTCCGGACCTCCTTGCGTCCGCTGAGGGGTTCCGCCCGCGTACGAGCGCGCTCGTACGCGGCGCTGGTCGCTCGCGCTATATCCTCCCAGGATGCAATTGCCGTCGAAAGAGTACCAGCGCCATGTTGTAGGGAGAGTCGTAGGCCCTCATCGTTAACGAAGGCGCGCAAATTGTCTGAGAGGGCTCTCGGATCACCAGCGGCCGACAACAAGCCTGTTGACCCGTGATCGACTATGTCTCGGAAGCAGCCAATGCTAGACGCGATGACGGGCTTGCCGAAACTCAAGCTTTCAAAAAATACGCCACTTGCGTCGATGTGGAGATATGGAAATAGAAACGCGTCAGCAGACGCGAACAGATCGTTGATTTGCTGTTCGCTGTGGTAAAAGGGTCTAAACTCGATCGTGCCGCTTAGATTTTCAGCAGCGATCTTTTTATAGATCGCCTCAAGACTTACCAGTGGCTCCCCGGCTATAATCACCTTCAGCTTGCTGCGGCAGCTTTCGGGAAGCATCGCAAGAGCGTCAATCAAAGGCGAAAGGCCCTTGTAAGGACGGATTTTCCCGAACAGCACGAGAACTAGCTTGTCTGCTCCCCGCCCCATGCGGGGCGCATCGCGAAGGCATTGCGCCCCGAGCGCCCCATGAGGAATATGGAGCAGCTTCTCCTTAGCTACTCCGCGGGCGGCCCACTGGTCGATGCTCGCGCGGCGGTGAACTATAACGCCATTTGCCAACCTTGGCGGTAGGGAATAAGCGGCAAGCTGTATCCGTGAGCCAGGATCTCCGTTGAAGGGTTCAGTGTCGTGCAACGTGACAAAAACGGTTGTCAGACGCCTTAGAAGCGCGATTGCAAAAGCGTCAACAAGCGGAAGAGGTGTCCATTGAAAGTGGACGATATCGGGGCGCGCAACTTTGACGTGATTGATGAATTCCGCAAGACCGTGACAATGTTCTATACCTTTGAGGTAGCGTGAGGTCTGTCGGGCCTTTGGTTCGGTGCGACGATAGAAGAAAGGGTGAAAGGCAAATGGGCCTGTTTCCACGCTCTCCTTCATACGAAGTGGTCTGCCGAAAAGGTGAACATCCGCACCTTCTGTGGTCAGAGATCGCGCGAGTGCGGTGTTATAGGGCATAGTAAAGTTCGAGGGGTCCACCATGAAAATCTTCATCGTGCCGGGCCACTCTTGAGTTTACAGGCGGGCAAATAACCACGCCTCCGTCGGATCAATCGTGTGTATGGTCAAGCTAAGACAGCACGAAACTTGCATGAGATCCACTATCTTGACTGAACGTCAGCGCAGAAAAGACTCTCACCATGTGTGCTCTGGGGTTCGAACAAGAAGGATCTATAGTGCTGAGCTAGGCCACCGTGGTGTGCTGGAGACTCGGTGGCAGCACGAGCATGTGAAGGTTGTCGCATTCTAAGCGGAGTTTACGGTACTCTGGGGCGCTTGCGCCAAGGATCTCTTCATGAATAAGCGATCTACGTGCGATAAGGGGCGTAGGTGATGGTAGGCGGACGGAACAATGTCTGTTGCATCTCAAAGTGAAGCGGCTACCGTTGGCACTTCGGGGGCGCTCCGAATGAACGAACTACTTCTGCTGTTGTGGCGGGATCGAGCGGTGTTCATCGCGATCGTTTTGCTTATCGGCTCTCTTACTGTTTGGGCATACTCCATCGTTCCGCGAGCCTACGTCGCTTCGGCGTGGTTTGTAGTGAACGAGAGCCCTGCAAGTCTTCTGCAGGTAGGAAGCGGCGATAGAGATCGGCGAGACGAGTTCATCCGAACTCAAGTCAGACTGGCTGTGAGCGACGAGGTAGTTAGAAGAACAGCACAGGCAGTTGGTCCAGCAAGAGTGCTAGATGAAGTGCAGTGTCGGTGGGCATCGATCTTTGATCAAGAATGGCTACCTGAAACTATTCGCGCTAAACTCGGACGTTTCGGTTGCAAATGGGACGGCCTCAGCCTTGAGGATAGGGCGTTCCTCCGAATCAGTGACCTGATCTCGGCAGAGTCGGAACCCAACACCGACCTTTTCAGGATCTTGGCTCGATCCGATGATGCCAGTTTCGCGGCCGAACTCGCATCGCATGCGTCCAAGAGTTTTCTTGCGAGGTATGCAGAGGTTTACAGCAGCCAAGTGGCCGAGAGCTTTTATCGAAGTCAGGAAATGCTGTATCAGGCTGAGCTCGCCGAAGCGTCCGGCAGGCTGCACGCCTTCATGACTAAGACGAGGATGTACTCCATCGAGGATCAGCGGCGGATATTATTGGAGCGTCGCGATACAGAATACGCAACATTAAATTCTACAAATGGATCGATACAGCGTATGGACAGCGAGCAAGCATCGCTTCAACAGCAGATCAGAGGGTTACGCGGTAAGTTGGTTCTACCACCCGAGATTTTTGGGGCTTCAGTTGCGAATGCATCAGGCGCGACGGCTCGCAATGAACTTTCAAACGCCGCGGATCCACCATTGCTTCATGTCAAGTTGTTTCAGGACGCGGCGCAGCAGCTTGTTAAATCTAATGCAGAACTAGCAGGTTTGCGCGCGCTCCAAGCTGAACAGACCCGGGCCTTGAATACTTTTGATGAGCAACTGCGTACTTTGGCAGACGTAGAGGCAGAGTTCCGCCAGTTGAAGCAGCGAGTTTCCCAGGCAGAGGCTCAGATTACGATTTTTAAGAACAAACAAGCCGAAGCTCAGGTAGATTCCGCGTGGCGCTCGAACGAGCGGCTATCGAACGTTCAGATATTTCAGCCCGCTTCGCCACCCCTAGAACCCACCTTTCCAAATAAGACAGTGTTCTCTGTTTTTGGACTTCTGACGAGCTTCGCGGCAGGATTGGCAGTTGTGATCTTGCGATGGGTGGCGCGAGATCTACAACCGCCGCGCTCGACGGGGCTGCACTAAGCCGGCGTTATCAATTAGGCAGTGCAGCTTTTCAGCCGGTCCGTCACATCGTAGTTAGGAAGCGACCTTGTGGATAGAACTGAAACAGCAAGGTGCGTAGGTGACCGCACTGATCACTTGCCTGTTTACTTACTCCTATCACTGCTTATATCGGCGACCCTTCTTCAACGGATCGCACTTCCCGGATCGAGCAACATCCTACCATTCAGCATAGTTGTGATATATCTGACCGTATTTGCGGGCATTATCACACAGCGGCTTCTGATTGATGTCAGATCTCTCATCTGCTTTGCAGTTGTTTTATGCGCTCTTGCTTCATCATTGATCGCCTCTGAAAGCAGCAAGGTTTCCATTGGCTCGCTTGCGTTACTACTTGCCATCCACGTGCCTTACCTTTTCCGCCTTCGGGCGTGGTCAGCCGAAACTCGTCTAATAGAGCAGGCGATTACCAATATCGCGGCTGCACTCGCTGTGGCTGGCATCGTACAATTTTTTGCGCAATTCGTAGTCGGCGCTGAGATAGCGTTTTTGCTTGATCAGGACCGCTACCGATCAATTCGTCTCGACGGGTACAACTATCTAAACAGCGTATTTCCAGGAATTTATAAAGCCAACGCTTTCGTGCTGCTGGAGGCCTCTTACCTTAACCAATTTCTTTGTTTGGCTCTCATCGTGGAAGCCATCTATTTCGGACGGCTGTTCCGCTATATACTTTACATCGCAGGCATATTCGTCACGTTCTCTGGCACTGGTCTGTTGACTATTGCGTTCATCCTTCCGTTGATCGTTCTCAAAATGAGACGGTACGAACTCGCGGCGGCCCTCGGAATATTTGTAATACTTGCCGCTATATTCGCAGAAACATTAGGCACCTCTACTTTCGTGGCACGTACAGCTGAGCTTTCTGAACCTGGAAGCAGTGGGTATGCAAGGTTCGTATCTCCCTTTCTCTATTTGGGGGAGTTCGCATTGTCCGACGTGCGATATGCGTTGTTCGGAAGAGGGCCAGGCACTGTTGAGGAGACGTGGTCGCGGTTCGGGATAGCTCTATACGCTCCTACTTGGTCAAAGCTGCTCTACGAGTACGGAGTCGTTGGCACGGCGGCTTATGCTATTTTTTTATCTTCAGTGTTCTCACGCTGTGGAACTTCCATTTACGTAAAGATGGCGGTGCTAATCCAATACTTCCTACTCGGAGGGTATCTATCCATTACGGTCGTTCACGCTTTGATCCTAGCCTTAGTTGCTTGGCGACCAGACTCGCATGAATCAGCAGGGCACGCTCGGACTTCAGCCGGCATCCTGCGCACACCCTCTTGAGAGTTCTTTTGCAAGGTGAGTGTGCGCCGTTCTTAGGTTCGTTCCTGCCGGCGGTCGGCAGCGATGAGACTAGCCCGATCTGACTGATCATTGCGACACCGGCAAATGCGGTAAGAACCTGTCTAGCCTGATGCTTGCCCTTTCATGTACGAGGGCGCGCTTTATCGCGCAGCCTTGCAGGCTATCCGCGAACGTTTCCCAGAGCTTTGGGTTGAGCCACCCCACAAAGGGTTGGAGCACATCGGCCTAAATGGAGGGTTGCTTCAGTGCTTTGACCCGGTCCTTGGAGAGGATAATCGCTTTCCGGGCGAGGATGTCGCGTTTTGCCGCCGATGGGTGGATGGCTGTGGCGGCGAGATTTGGGCCAATGTCGATAAGATCATCGTGCACATAGGCTCGGAGAATTACGTCGGGCAGTACCTGTACAAATTGCAGCATCGATAAGGCATTCATCTGGGTCAACATCCTCAGAAGCCCGGACCGCGGAAGCCGTAAGCAGGGGCTGTGCGGTGGAAAGATTGAGCGACTAAAGCGTCGAACAATCCGGGCCCGGTGGCTAGACCTGGTGATCCTGAACGGATTCCCGCTTCAAGGCGATGCAAGATACAGAAAAGCGCAAAAGCTACAGCTCATCGATAAATCCGGCACGATCAGAGGGATGGGTGCCGAAGACCTCTTAGTTTGTAGCCACCGCGTATGTAGTACCCGGCTCGGGAAAGTACGGCCGCCACCCAGCCTCAGTGCGGCTCCTAGTTGTTGTGTGGCTGACGCGCTTGAAGCGGGGGTGAGCGTCAGTGACGCCGCGAGAAGAGCACTTTCTTTGAGGGGTGCGGGGCCGCTAGAACCCGAAGATGTCCGGCCTTTCGAGGCAAACGAAATCGACCGAACATTGCTTCTGGTCGAGCGTTGCGATGAAGGCTGGGCGGGGAACCTGCGGGCGAGGGCAAAAGCTGCCGTCGCGCACGTAACGGTCATACAGGTGCGGACCCGTGCTGAGAACCACCTCGCCGCTCCTGCGCGTCGAAAGACTTGGGCGCCGCGCCCGAAAGAGAGCGCACAACGAAAGCGCGCACAACATGGTCGACTGGGTCGACCCAAGGAGATCGGCAAGTCAAACCCTAGTTTCCCGTCAGAACCGGAAGTTGAAGCCCGCTCGAACAACGTCGAAGGCCTCATCGCTCCTTGCCACCACCTGCTGCGCTGCTCCCGCGAGAGGCGCTCGGTACACCAAATCTCGGTCACCAAGATCAACGTGCAGGTACTCAACCTTGAGCGACAGGTTGTTGGTCACGGCGTACTCGGCGCCAGCGCCGAGAGCCCACCCGAACTGAAACCCGTCATCGCGCGCCGTGAAGGTACAACCGGATGTGCAGTTGAGAGGCGCTGCAGGATTGTTGTTCACAAACAGAAGGGTCTCGTTGTCGAACTTCGTGAAGGCCAGCCCCCCAGTGGCGTACCGGGCTTATGCCCGTCTGAAGGCGGAGTTCGGTCCAGACGCCACAAACCGGCGGCTGAAAGCGGCAGAGCGGATGGCTGCTGATCCAGAGATTGCTCTGCCGTTTCATGCGATCCTGCTTGGCCCCGAAACATTGCCAGACACAGCGTTCAGAAAGGCGGCATGGGACCGGCTGTTCTCTTAGTCAAGGCGCCCGAGGGGCGATGACGCGGTGCATCGCAAGGCCTTGTGTTCAGCGCGCGTGTTGGCTTCCCCTATGCCTGGTTGATTTTCTAATCGAAATCGCTTGGCTAAAGGCCGTGTTTCAGCACCCTAGCCAGTGCACGATGGAGCCCCTGGTTCAGCCTGTCCTCCGCTCGGTCGTACTTGGCCTCCCAGCGCTCATAGGTTCTCCAGCGCATGCCTTTGGGCTTAGGGGGCAGATCCCACTCGTCGGGATCAGCATCGCCCAGGAGCCGCGCTTTGACCTTTGCCTTCGTGCGCCAGGCCCGGCCAATCGGATCAAGGAACTGGGACGCATAAGCCACCCGCCTCCCCCACGTATGCCGGCTGGCGAACAGCGTGGCTCCGGATGGGCGAAAGAGCACCCGCACGCGTCGTCCCGTGCGAGGACAGATCACATACCATTGCTGCCCGCCTAGGTGCCGCTGCGATGACACGAGCGACAGGCTCTGGTGCCGCCCACGATAGAACAGCTCAAGCAAGCCGCCGTAGTCCATCAGCTTGATCTCCACCCGAATCGTCTCCCCTGAGGCATAGGTGAGAGTGCAGCGGATGAACGCGCCAGGCCTGCCGGCACCACGCGGGATGAGCTTTGCCAGATCCAGCACAGGCCCGCTCTCCAGCGTAGCACGCTGACGGTCACGCGGCATGATGGTGCCCTCCCGATAAGGGCTCAACGACTGCGTCAGCCCCCGCCTCGTGCCTCTCCACCCCGCACCCCCTCTGGTGGATTATATGTGTACCTGTGGTGGGACCGGTGGCAGGCTCGGAAACGGCTCTGCGGTCGCGTGAGAGGGACAGACCTCGGCAACTTTCTTGCGCGACGCCCTGAACTGTCCCTGTGGTGACACCGGCTGTCCCTCCGGTGGGACCGGCTACGGACTTGGGGCCCTGGGTCCAGCTCATGAACCGCTTAGAGGCACGAGCACCTGTCAGGTCGCAGGCATGCAGGGTAACACGGTACTCGGTTGCGTGCGGCGTCTTACGGTCAAAGCGGCCCCGCGAGCACGGCTCGAGGAAGCCCTTCTGCACGAGTTCAATCAAGGCGCGGGCTGCCGTGTTCTTGGAGCAGTTGACGCGGGCGGCCGCGTCCCGAGCCGAGAGGGCAATCCGCCCGTTGTTGCTACCGTTGTACCGCGCCGCGACCTCGACGAAGACAGCGCGTGCAACAGGTGACAGGGAGAGCCACGCGGGCGAGCGCAGCAGGAAGTACGGCAGGGCGAGGAAGCGCTCGGTTGAGCTGCGGCCTGTCGCGTTGTGTCGTTTTGGCATGAGGAGCCTCGCAGACGTCCCGAGAGCCTCAGGGACGCCGTTCAAGTTGCCGATGTGGGTGGTGCAGCGGGAGCTCTTGACCGCGGCGGATAGTGAGTTCAGATCCGAACTTGATGAACTGGCGCTCACCAGCACAAGCGAGCGCCTCGCTCCTGGCGCCCAGCATTGCTGGTACTTGCCAGATCTTCAGCGCCAACCCGGGCCTGCAACGCGCTTCGGCGCCTGCAACATGCTTACGCGAAGAGGCACAGCCGATGCGCACGCCACTCAGGTTACGGGCGAGCCGGATGCGGAACGGTCCATAGGCGGCCAAGGCGCGGGCATATGCGTTCATCGGCCGCTCCCGATGCAGGCCTGCAGGAGCGCTGCGGCACCCTCAAAATTGACCCGAATCGAGGAGTTGTGGATCGGACTGGCGGCCGGCTTCCCACTGATCCTCGTGCCCCAGCTCCGGGAACTGCCCGCGGCCGCAGGTTCTCTTTGTGCGCAGCTATCTGAAGAACAGTGAGCGAACTCATTCCCCCGGTTTTCCCCACATCTTACAGGAAGGTTCCCGCCGTGTTCACGGCGGATCTCTGGGGGACGCGGGAGAGGTTGTGTCTCAAACCCTTGTTGTTGCAAGGGGAGATATGGTGCTGCCAGAGAGGATTGAACTCTCGACCTCTCCCTTACCAAGGGAGTGCTCTACCACTGAGCTACGGCAGCAGGTTCGCCAAGCGAGCCGGTCCTCTGCCACAGGGCGGCACCGAACGCAAGGCGGGTTTCGCAACCTTGGAACGCTACTCCGCGGCGAGGGCCTGGACGTCGAGCGGCAACCCCAGGGCGCGCCACACCTCCCCGAGAGCGGCCGTGAGCTTGGCGATGTGCTCGTCGGTGTGCAGGGGGCCGGGGGTGATGCGCAGGCGCTCGGTTCCGCGGGGCACGGTGGGGTAGTTGATCGGCTGGATGTAGATGCCGTGGCGCTCCAGCAGCCGGTCCGTCGCCGCCTTGCAGGCTTCCGCATCGCCCACGATCACGGGCACGATGTGGGTGGTGGTGAGGAGGAGCGGCAGACCGGCCGCGGCGAGGGCGGCCTTCGTCTTGGCGGCTTGGCGCTGCTGCCCCTCGCGCTCCTTCGAGGAGTTCTTCAGGTGGCGCACGGACGCCGCCGCGGCGGCGGCGATAGCCGGAGGCAGCGCGGTCGTGAAGATGAAGCCCGGCGCATGGCTGCGCACGGCGTCGACCACGGCGTCCGAGGCCGCGATGTAGCCGCCCAGCACCCCGAAGGCCTTGGCCAGGGTTCCCTCGATCACGTCGACCCGGTGCATCACCCCGTCCCGCTCGGCGATGCCGCCGCCGCGGGGGCCGTACATGCCCACCGCATGGACCTCGTCGAGGTAGGTCATGGCGCCGTAGCGCTCGGCGAGGTCGCAGATCGCCTCGATCGGCGCGACGTCCCCGTCCATGGAATAGACGCTTTCGAACACGATGAGCTTCGGCCGGTCGCCCGCCTCCCGGAGCAGGGCCTCGAGATGGGCGAGGTCGTTGTGGCGGAACACGGCCTTCTCGGCCCCGGACTGCCGGATGCCCTCGATCATCGAGTTGTGGTTCAGGGCGTCGGACAGGATGAGGACGCCGGGGATGAGTCGGGCGATGGTGGAGATGCCGGTCTGGTTCGACACGTAGCCGGAGGTGAAGACGAGGGCCGCCTCCTTGCCGTGAAGATCGGCGAGTTCGGCCTCGAGCCGGACGATGGGGTGGCTGTTGCCCGAGATGTTGCGGGTGCCACCGGCCCCGGTGCCGAGGCGCGCGGCCGTCTCCGTCATGGCGCGCACCACGTCGGGGTGCTGTCCCATGCCGAGGTAATCGTTGGAGCACCACACGGTGATGGGCCGCGCCCCCTGCGGGGTATGCCACACCGCCTCGGGGTACCGCCCGGCCACGCGCTCGATGTCGGCGAAGACCCGGTAGCGGCGTTCGGCCTTGAGGCGGTCGAGGGCGGATGTGAAGTACTGCTGATAATCCATGTCTCACCGTCGCCGGGTGGAAGCTCCCGGCATGCCTCCCACGGGCCGCCCGCCCTGACCTTGATCCGCGTCAAGCCCGCCGAGGGGCTCCAGGCGATGGGACTTGGCCCACCGTCTATATTGTGCTTGAGGTCACCGGACGAAGCCAGTACCCCGTCGCGGCGGCGATGGGTCGCGTGAACCATGCCTGACGGAAAACCGCAAGATAGGGCCGAACGGCTCAAGGCCGCTCTCCGGGAGAACCTGAAGCGCCGCAAGGCGCAGACAAGGGGGCGGGGAACCACGGAAAAGCCGCAGACGGGGGATGCTGTGGAACCCGACGCTCCTTCGGGCGTCAAGGGAAATAGCCAAGGTTAAGGCCTGCTCAAGGCCGGGCAGCCGCCCTCGCGGCGCCTGAAAGGATCTCGATGGACCGCATTCGCATCCGGGGCGGAGCCCCTCTCAACGGCATCATCCCGATCTCGGGCGCCAAGAACGCGGCGCTGCCGCTGATGATCGCGAGCCTGCTCACCGACGAGACCCTGGAGCTCGTCAACGTCCCGCGCCTCGCCGACATCCAGTCGCTCCTGCGGATCTTGAGCAATTTCGGCGTCGACCACATGATCGCCGGCAAGCGGCCGGGCCAGACCACCGAGACGGGGCAGACCGTCCGGCTCTCCGCCCGTACCATCATCGACACGACCGCGCCTTACGACCTCGTCTCCACCATGCGGGCGAGCTTCTGGGTGATCGCGCCCCTCGTGGCGCGGCTCGGGGAGGCCAAGGTGTCGATGCCGGGCGGTTGCGCCATCGGCACCCGGCCCGTCGACCTTCTCATCATGGCGCTCGAGCGCCTCGGGGCGGAGATCGACATCGACGCCGGCTACGTGATCGCCCGGGCACCGAAGGGCCTGAAGGGCGGCGAGATCGCCTTTCCGAAGGTGACGGTCGGCGGCACCCACGTGGCGCTCATGGCGGCGGCGCTGGCCGACGGCGCGACCCTCATCAAGAACGCGGCCCGCGAGCCGGAGGTGATCGACCTCGCCAACTGCCTCATCAAGATGGGGGCGAAGATCGAGGGCGCGGGCTCGTCCGAGATCGTGGTGACGGGCGTCTCGCGCCTCCACGGAACCACTCACGAGGTCCTGCCGGACCGGATCGAGACGGGCACCTACGCCATGGCGGTGGCCATGACGGGGGGCGACGTCACCCTCGAGAACACCCGGCCGGAGCTCCTGCAGTTCGCCCTCGACGTGCTCGGCCAGGCCGGGACCGAGGTCACGGCGACGAACCAGGGCCTGCGCATCCGCCGCAACGGCGGCGGGATCCGGGCCGTCGACGTGACGACCGACCCCTTCCCGGGCTTCCCGACCGACCTTCAGGCGCAGTTCATGGCCCTCATGACCCGCGCCAAGGGCACGTCCCGGATCCGCGAGACGATCTTCGAGAACCGGTTCATGCACGTGCAGGAACTGGCGCGCCTCGGCGCCCGGATCAGGCTCGACGGGGACAGCGCCTATGTGGAGGGCGTGGAGCGGCTGCGCGGCGCGCCCGTCATGGCGACGGACCTGCGCGCCTCGGTGTCCCTCGTCATCGCGGGCCTCGCGGCCGAAGGCGAGACCACGATCAACCGGGTCTACCATCTCGACCGCGGCTTCGAGGCGCTCGAGACCAAGCTCGGGCGCTGCGGCGCCGAGATCGAGCGGGTCAAAGGTTAGGCGGGGGCCGTCCGGCCCCCATCCGCCTCAATAGTGGACGTTGCCGCGCTTCGGCCCGAAGCCGGGGATCATGCAGCGGCAGTTCGACTGGATCGGCACCGCATAGCCGACATCGCAGCTGCCGCGGGAGGTCACGCAGATCGAACCGAGCTGGGCGCGGCGGGACCGGAACTCGCGCCGGGGAGCGTATTCCTGCTCGTAGCGGTCGCGCCGGTAGGTGCGGCGGGGCGCGTCGTCGAAGTCGTCTTCCTCGTAGTAGCTCGGGCCGCCGCGATAGGGGTTGCCATAGTACTGGGCGGTGGCGGGCTGCGCCGCCAGCACCGACAGGGCCATGGCGGCAAGAACAACACGTCTCATCATGGGTTCTCCTCGACTCAAGGTCCGGGGACGCTAATCTCTCCAAAGTGAACACGGGCTGAGCCGAAAGGTTGCGCTTGGGCACGCTGGAGCCCAGGTGGTTGCGGCGCCGGGGGCGGCTCTCTACTTGAGGCTTAACCTCACGTAACCCGGTGTCCCGCCCCATGGACCTCCTGAAGCTCGTTGCCCTCGACGAGGAAGACCTCGCCATCGTCTCGGCCCATCTGCAGGATGCGATCGTCCGGGTGGGGGACTGCACCTACCTGCCCCAGGAGCGCCGCTTCGCCCTCGTCGGCCGGCGCTTCGACTGGGAGGCGAACCCGGGCGAGCCGCCCCGGCGGCGGCTCACGGGCCTCCACTTCGAGCGGGTCACGGCGGTTCGCGCCAGGGGCATCGACCGTGGCAATCCCGAAGCGGTCCTGAGCCTTCTCGCGGTGACCTTCCAGGAAACCGATAACCCTTCCGGCACGGCGACCTTGATCTTTGCCGAGGGAGGAGCGATCCAGCTCGATCTGGAATGCATCGAGCTGCAGATGAAAGATCTTGGACCCGTCTGGGAGGCCGAAAGCCGCCCGTCCCATGAGGAAGCCCTGACCCTCGCGCCGGGACGCGCCTGATGGCGCAGCGCCTCGACGCGCGGGCGCCCGGCTTCGCGCAGGCCTTCGCCGGCCTCCTCTCCATGAAGCGGGAGGTGTCGGAGGATGTGGATGCGGTGGTGCGGGCCATCATCGAGGACGTGATCGCCCGCGGGGACGAGGCGCTCGTCGAGTACACCCGCCGGTTCGACGATCTCGACATCGGCAAGGACACCCTGCGCATCGGCGACGCCGAACTCGACGCGGCCCTGTCCCGATGCCCCAAGGAGGCCCTCGACGCCCTTCACCTCGCCCGCGAGCGGATCGAGGCCTACCACGCGGCCCAGAAACCAGCCGACAGCCTCACCACCGACTCCCTCGGGGTGACCCTGGGCTGGCGCTGGACCGCGGTCGAGTCCGTCGGCCTCTACGTGCCCGGCGGCCGGGCGAGCTATCCGTCCTCGGTTCTCATGAACGCCGTGCCGGCCAAGGTGGCGGGGGTGCCCCGGATCGCCATGGTGGTGCCGACCCCGGGCGGGGAGACGAACCCGCTCGTCCTGGCGGCGGCCCGCATCGCCGGCGTCGACGAGGTGTTTCGGGTCGGCGGAGCCCAGGCCATCGCGGCGCTCGCCTACGGCACGGCGGCCATCGCCCCCGTCGCCAAGATCGTGGGACCGGGCAACGCCTTCGTGGCGGCGGCCAAGCGGCGGGTCTTCGGGCAGGTCGGCATCGACATGATCGCCGGCCCCTCCGAGGTTCTGGTTCTCGCTGACGACCATGCCAATCCCGAATGGATCGCCGCCGACCTCCTGGCCCAGGCCGAGCACGATCCGGTGGCCCAGGCGATCCTCATCACGGACAGTGCTTCGCTCGCCGACGCGGTCGAGGCCGCGGTCGACCGGCAGCTCGTGACCCTGCCGAAGGCCGAGATCGCCCGGGCGAGCTGGCGCGATTTCGGGGCGGTGATCCTCGTCGGGCGGATCGCCGATGCGGTGCCCCTCGTGGACCGGCTGGCGCCGGAGCATCTCGAGATCGAGACGGCGGATGCCGAGGCCCTTGCCGCACAGATCCGCAATGCCGGCGCAATCTTCCTCGGAAGCCACACGCCGGAGGCCATCGGCGATTACGTGGGCGGCCCCAACCACGTCCTGCCGACCGCCCGGTCGGCCCGCTTCTCCTCGGGCTTGGGCGTTCTTGACTTCATGAAGCGGACCTCGATCCTGAAATGCGATCCGGACGCCCTGCGCGCGCTCGGGCCGGCCGCTATCGCGCTCGGGCGATCCGAGGGGCTGGACGGCCATGCGCGCTCGGTGGCGATCCGGCTGAACCTCTAAGGGGGGCCGAGGGCATGGCTGGAGGACAGGGCGGGCAGCGGCGCCTCGTCGCCGTGACGCTGGACGAGGCCTCCATCGGACGCGGCAATCCGGACCAGGAGCACGAGCGGGCGATCGCGATCTACGACATTGTGGAGGCCAACACCTTCGGCGTTCCGGGCCATGACGGAGGGCCTTATGCGCTGCACCTCGCCCTCGTCGAGAAGAAGCTGTGCTTCGACATCCGGGCGGCGGAGGGCGAGCCGGTCGTCGCGCATCACCTCTCGCTCACCCCGTTCCGGGGCGTGATCCGCGACTACGCCATGGTCTGCGACAGCTACTACAAGGCCATCCGCACCGCTTCGCCCAGCCAGATCGAGGCCATCGACATGGGGAGGCGCGGGCTCCACAACGAGGCGGCGGACCTCCTGATTCAGCGGCTCGAGGGCAAGGTGGAGGTGGATTTCGACACGGCCCGCCGCCTCTTCACGCTCATCTACGCCCTTCACTGGAAAGGGTGAGCCGGTGGACGAGGGGGGCGGGCGCAAGCGGGTCCAATCGGTTTTGTTCGTGTGCGCCATGAACGCCGTCCGCTCGCCTATGGCGGAGGCCCTCGCCCGGCACTACTTCGGCAAATCGGTCTACGTTCAGTCGGCGGGCGTCCATAAGGGCGAGACCGACGGCTTCATGGTGGCGGCCCTCGACGAGATCGGCATCGACGCGGCCAAGCACCGGCCGCGGACCCTCGACGAGCTCGAGGAATACGAGGGCCTCAACTTCGATCTCATCATCTCGCTCTCGCCGGAAGCGCACCACGCGGCGCTCGAACTCACCCGCACCATCGCGGCCGACGTGGAATACTGGCCGACCCCGGACCCGACCCTTCTCCAGGGCTCCCGCGACCAGCGGATGGACGCCTACCGCGACCTCAGGGACGGCCTTTCCTACCGGATCCGCCTGAAGCTCAAGACCTGAACCGCCCTCAAAGGCCGGCGGCCCGCAGCAGCGCGACCGCGGCAAGGCCCGCCACGAGGGCGGCGAGTTCGAAGCGGGTCAGCCGCATGACGACGACGGCGGCCGCGATCCCGAGAAGCGCGGGCGGGCCCCCGTCGAGGGCGAGGGGGAGAACGGTCGCGGCCACGATGGAGCCGGGGAGCGCTCGGAGGGCGCGCTCGATGCGGGGCGTGATGGCGATCCGGCTCATGAGCACCACGCCCGACGCCCGGCACAGATAGGTGGCCGTCGCCATCGCCAGGATGGCTATGGCCGGCGCTGCGGCCGCCCAGGCGCTCATTCGAGAACGGCTCCCGCAACGGCCCCGGCGAGTGCGCCCGCGAGGATGAAGCCGTAGCCCGGCACGAGGATGTGCACCACAAAGGCCACGATCCCGGCGACGACCCAGGGCCGGGCCGGGCGCCACCCCTTCCACAGGTTCGACAGCATGACGGCAAAGAAGATCGGCATGATGAGGTCAAGGCCGAACCGCCCGGGATCCGGTATGAGGGCCCCCGCAAAGTAGCCCGGCAGCGTGCCAAGCACCCAGACGACCCAGATCACCACCCCGGCTCCGAACAGGACGCCCACGTCCCGCCCGCCGCCCGCGTGGTAGCCCGTGCCGATGAGCCAGTTGGCGTCGGTCAGGAAGAAGAGGTTGAGGGCGGTGCGGGCTTTCGGCTCACCCTTGAGCCAGGGCTGGATCGCGGCCCCCATCAGGATCATGCGGGCGTTGATCACCGCCACAACGGCAGTGGTGCCGACGATGTTGGCGGGCGTCCAGACCTGCGGCCAAATCTCGAGCGCCACCATCTGGGAGGCGCCCGCATAGACGAAGGCGCTCATGGCCATCGTTTCGGCGAAGGTGAGCCCCTTCTGGACCGCCGCCGCCCCGAAGGCGCTGCCGAACACGACGATGCCTGGCCAGAGCGGCAGGCTGTAGCGCGCGCCCCTCAGGAAGCCGGCAAGGGTGAAGGACGGGCGTGTGGGCGCGGGCATGGGCTCCGGCTCGCCTTGTGACAGCGTCAAGCTCTGCGGGGCGGCCGGATCCGTCAACGGCCCGGCGCGCATGGGGCCCGAGCGAAAGACGGCCCCCGCCGAGGGAGCGGGGCGGCTCGGGCCGCCCCGGACCGGCCCTCAGACCATGCCGACGACGTGCGGCTGCACCTCGATCCAGCCGTCGTAGATCATCTTGAGCGACACGTAGAGGATGACCGCGAGGCCCACATAGGCCACCCAGCGGTGGCGCTGCAGGAGGCGGGCGATGAAGGAGGCCGCGATGCCCATGAGGGCGATCGACAGGACGAGGCCGAAGATCAGAACGTAAGGGTGGTCGCGCGCCGCGCCCGCCACCGCCAGCACGTTGTCGAGAGACATCGAGACGTCCGCGATCACGATCTGCCAGGCAGCCTGCGCGAAGGTCTTGCGGGGCGCGCCCCCCGCCACCGTCCCGTCCCGGTTCACGTCCTCGTTGGCGAGGGCCTCCTCAATCGCTTCGTCGTCGGCGTGGGAGGTGCGCAGCTCGCGCCACATCTTCCAGCACACCCAAAGGAGGAGGATGCCGCCCGCGAGCAGCAGGCCGACGATCTGCAGGAGCTGGGTCGTGAGCGCCGCGAAGACAATGCGCAGCACCGTGGCGGCCCCGATGCCGATGAGGATCGCCCTGTTGCGCTGATCCTTCGGCAGGCCTGCCGCCGCAAGACCGATGACGATCGCGTTATCGCCCGCAAGGACGAGGTCGATCATCAGCACCTGGAGAAAGGCGGAGAGGACTTCGGGGGTGATGAGTTCGGACATGCGGCGTCTCGCGATCGAGGGCGGGCGTCTCGGAAGGCGGTCTTTCAGGGGAGCGCCGACGGGGCCTGACGGAAGCGGAGCCGTCAGGGAGCACGTCACGAACGCAGCCAGGCCGCCCTGGTTTCACCAGTCCGACATCACGGTTGCGGAAAACGACGCCGCGGAGGCGCGTTCCGTCCCCGCCAGAGGGGCCCGGCCTGGTCAGGCTTCCTTAGGGCCGGGGCGGGCCGCGATCAAGGTTTCCCGTCCGGATCAGGTGGAATGTCGGTGGACGCCCGCTTGATCGACCGCCACGCCTTCGGCACAACACGAGGAGCGAACGATAACGCGGGCCGGACGACGGCCTCGCCAGGGAGACCACCGATGAGTTCACCCCCCGACCGCCCGGAGGCCCCGGATCGCGCCGGACCGATCCGCGGCCAGCAGAGCCTTTTCGGGGGTCTTGCTCTGGTCGCCCTGGCAGCGCTGGCCTTCTATCTCACCCGCGACCTCACCCAGGGCACGCTCCGCGCCATGGGGCCGGCCATGCTGCCGCGCTGGCTCGCGGTCGCGGTGGGGCTGTGCGGCCTCGCGCTCGCGGCGGTGGGACTCACGAAGCACGGAGACCGGATCGAGCGGTCGGGCCTGCGCGGACCCGTTCTCGTGGTGCTCGGCATCCTCGCCTTCGCGGTGACCATCCGTCCCTTCTCGTTCGCGGGCATCAACACGCCGGGCCTCGGGCTCATCGTGGCGGGCCCGCTCGCGATCGTCATCGGGGGCTATGCGACCCCGGAGGCGCGCCTGCGGGATCTCCTCGTCCTCGCCTTCATCCTCACCGCCGTGTGCATGGTGCTGTTCGGGGATCTGCTCAACCTGCCGATCCCGGTCTTCCCGCAGGCCCTTACGGGTCTGTTCCCAGCCGACTGGTCGCAAAAGGCGGTGCTGCGCGCCACCGCCGCCATCCTGGCGGCCGTCGGAGTGGGGCTCCTCCTTGCCACCCGTCGCCGCGGGCCGGCGCCGGCGGACGTCGCCGACCATAGCGGGAGAGTCTGATGGGCGATCTCTTTTCCAATCTCGGGCTCGGCTTCTCGATCGCGCTCACCTTCCAGAATCTCGGCCTCGCCTTCCTCGGCTGCCTCGTCGGCACGCTGATCGGGGTGCTTCCGGGCGTCGGGCCCATCGCCACCATCGCCATGCTGCTGCCCATCACCTTCGGGCTCGAGCCCGTGGGCGCCCTCATCATGCTGGCGGGCATCTATTACGGCGCCCAGTACGGCGGTTCGACCACCGCGATCCTGGTGAACATCCCGGGCGAGGCGACCTCCGTGGTCACCACCCTCGACGGCCACCAGATGGCTCGCCAGGGACGGGCCGGCGTCGCGCTCGGCATCGCGGCGATCGGCTCGTTCTTCGCCGGAACGGTCGCCACCATCGTGATCGCGGGCCTCGGCGCCCCGCTCACGCGCCTCGCCCTCATCTTCGGGCCGGCGGAGTACTTCTCGCTCATGGTCATGGGCCTCGTCTTCGCGGTGGTGCTGGCGCGGGGCTCGATCCTGAAGGCCGTGGCGATGATCCTCCTCGGGATCCTCCTCTCCACCGTCGGCACGGATCTCGAGACCGGCGAGGAGCGCATGACCTTCGGGCTCGCCTTCCTCTCCGACGGCATCGATTTCGCCGTGCTCGCCATGGGCATCTTCGGCATCGCCGAGATCCTGCGCAATCTCGACCATACCGAGACCCGCGACGTGGTGCGCCAGGCCATCGGCCGCCTGCTGCCCTCCAAAGAGGACTTCAAGCAGTCGATCGCCCCGGTGCTGCGCGGCACGGCGATCGGCGCCTCCCTCGGCATCCTGCCCGGCAACGGGGCGGTGCTCGGGCCCTTCGCGGCCTACACGGTGGAAAAGAAGCTCGCCAAGGACCCCCGCCGCTTCGGCCGGGGCGCCATCGAGGGCGTGGCCGGCCCCGAGAGCGCCAACAATGCGGGGGCCCAGACCTCGTTCATCCCGCTCCTGACCCTCGGCATCCCGCCGAACGCCGTCATGGCCCTCATGGTGGGCGCCATGACGATTCACGGGATCATCCCGGGTCCGCAGGTGATGACCAAGAACCCGGACCTGTTCTGGGGCATGATCGCCTCGATGTGGGTGGGCAACCTGATGCTCCTCATCATCAACCTGCCGCTCGTGGGCCTGTGGGTGCGCCTTCTCAAGGTGCCCTACCGCCTGCTGTTTCCGGCGATCCTGATGTTCTGCTGCATCGGCATCTACTCCATCAACTCGCTGCCGACCGACGTGATGTTCATCGGGTTCTTCGGGCTCGTGGGCTACGCCCTGATCAAGCTCGGCTTCGAGCCGGCTCCCCTGCTCCTCGGCTTCGTTCTCGGCAAGCTCATGGAGGAGAACCTGCGCCGGGCGCTCATCATCTCCCGCGGGGAGATGACCACGTTCATCGACCGGCCCGTCAGCGCCGGGCTCCTGGCCGTAGCGCTGATCCTTCTGGTCGTGGCGCTTCTACCCAGCATCCGAAAAGGACGCGACGAGGTTTTCGTGGAGTAAACCTTGAAGGGAGAACGGGCTTGTTCCTGACCCTGACTTGCCGCTAGGACAGCGATACCCACATTCGTCCTGCCTCTTCAGGGAGTGAAACAGTGAAGAAACTCGCATTGGCCCTCGCGGCCGTGGCCGGCCTCGCCTCCGGCGCCCAGGCGCAGGGAACCTATCCCCAGCGCCCGATCACCATGATCGTGCCCTTCGCGGCCGGCGGCCCGACCGACGTGATCGCCCGGATCGTGTCCGACCACATGTCCCGGACCCTCGGTCAGCAGATCGTGATCGAGAACGTGGCGGGCGCCGGCGGCACCACGGGCATCACCCGCGCCGCGCAGGCCCAGGCGGACGGCTACACCATCATGATGGGCCATATGGGCACCCACGGCGCCGCGCCGGCCCTCTACCCGAACCTGAAATACGACCCGACGAAGGACTTCGCGCCGATCGGCCTTGCCGCCGGCACGCCGATCCTCATCGTCGCCAAGAAGGAATTTCCGGCGAACGACCTCAAGGGCTTCGTCGACTACGTGAAAAAGAACGGCGAGAAGGTGAACATGGCCCATGCGGGCGCCGCCTCCGTCTCGCACGTCACCGGCATCCTGCTCTCGTCCACCCTCGGCGTGAAGCCGACCCAGGTGGCCTATCGCGGCACCGGCCCGGCGCTGAACGACCTCATGGCGAACACGGTCGACTTCATGACCGACCAGATCGTCAACGTGGCGCCCCAGATCCAGGGCGGCAACATCAAGGCCTTCGCCATCGCGACGGCCGAGCGCTCCCCGGCCCTGCCGAACGTGCCGACCACCAAGGAGGCCGGCCTCGGCAACTACGAGGTGAGCGCCTGGAACGCGGTCTTCGCACCCAAGGGCACGCCCGCCGCCGTCACCCAGAAGCTCAACGACGCCCTCGTCAAGGCGCTCGACGACGAGAACACCCGCAAGCGTCTCCTCGACCTTGGCGGCGTGATCCCGAAGAAGGAGGAGCGCACCCCGGCCTCCCTCCAGAAGCTCGTCGAGAGCGAGGTGGCCCGCTGGACCCCGGTCCTCAAGGCTGCCGGCGCCACGGGCGGCTAGGCTCGGACTTCATCATGATCGATGCTGCGGCGGGCCCGGTGCCCGCCGTTTCTTTTTGGCCCGGTGCGGCGCGAGCGTCCCACAAGCGTCTTGAAATCGCCCTCCCGCCCGATTAAACCCACGCCAGCGTGCAGCCGTAGCTCAGTTGGTTAGAGCACCAGATTGTGGATCTGGGGGTCCCCCGTTCGAGCCGGGGCGGCTGTACCATAAAAATCAAGACCTTAGCCGCTGCAGCTGGCTGATCCGCTTACCATTCATGGCTTCTGGTAAGCACCTGGTAAGCAGAGCCGGCCGTTTCAATCAGTGGAGTACTGACTCAGCGGGGCATGAGCCTGGCCTCGCTCCACGTTGAACAACGGCAGACTTGATCGGTTCTCGCCTAAACCAGTAGGTGGGCTCCTCAGCGCTCGATGCCGTCGCGCGAGACCTTTGGCACGGCTGAGGCACGCTGCGGGCTGAGAGGCGTAAGCTGAGCCGTTAACGGTTCATTAACCATCTTGGCTGCCCATAGGTGATGCGCACCGGAACACTGGGCGCTGAGCACGCGGGGGCGTTTATGCACATCTTCAATCCTGAAACAGGCGAACACGTCACGGTGTCTGCATCGACGAGTGCGAGCTACAGCCTGCATGCGACGATGAAGGGCTGGGCTCTGCGCCGAGACGGGCAGACTGTCTCGCTCTTCGACACGTTCTTCGAGGCGGAACGCGCAGCGCTGACGTTCGCTGGTGCGTCACGCGAGGGCGGCAAGGCTGCAGAGGTCTACGCCTTGACAGCGCGCGGTCGGATCGACCTTGCAGACCGAAAAACGCCAGCAGCGCATTAGCGCGCCGTTCCACAAAAGTGAGCCCGCCCAACATGTTCATGCGGGCGGGCCAAGTGGGATTATGGGACGGGTCGGTGGGCAACACACGACCCGTTGCCCCTGGATAGCCCGGACCAGTTAAGGGCCCGTTGCCGTCAATCAGCTACTCGAGGCACAGGTCATGAGGCGGCGGAGGCCAGCAAAGTAGGCCTATTACGTAAAAACCCGCTCCAAGCCATGAGACCAGCGCAGAACATTGCCTTACTGGGCAGCCGCATAAGCGCAGTTTGACCCGGCAGCCCGTGCAGCAGCAATGCCTTGTTCACTCAATTTGCTAGGGTCGGGTTAAGGCTTCCGCAACGACACTCCTTGGGTTCATTGTGTCTTGCGGAGCCCATTGATGTTCAGAGTTCTTGCCGCTCTCACGTTCAGCTTTCTTGCTTGCCT